>Ga0182746_1000136_pt1 | contig 127998 bp, 126 predicted proteins | sample eDN3rd30CBELigOP_FD_128881 | JGI IMG/M metagenome (GOLD analysis project Ga0182746, IMG submission 128881) | Enriched Organic Plus compost microbial communities from Emeryville, California, USA - eDNA 3rd pass 30_C BE-Lig OP (version 2) (version 2) ...
GGAGATGGTGATGCCTGGCGACAACATCAAGATGACGGTGGACCTGATCGCGCCGATCGCGATGGAGGAAGGCTTGAGGTTTGCGATCCGCGAGGGTGGCCGCACGGTCGGCGCCGGCGTGGTATCGAAGATCCTCGAGTAATACCCATGGCCGCCAATCAGAACATTCGTATTCGTCTCAAGGCTTTCGATCACCGTCTGATCGACAAATCCGCCCGTGAGATCGTCGATACGGCCAAGCGGACCGGTGCCACGGTCCGCGGGCCGGTCCCGCTGCCGACGAAGGTCGAGCGCTACACCGTGCTGATCTCGCCGCACGTCGATAAAGACGCGCGCGACCAGTACGAGCTGCTGACCCACAAGCGGCTCATGGACATCATCGATCCGACGGACAAGACGGTCGACGCGCTGATGAAGCTCGAGCTTCCGGCGGGCGTCGACGTGCAGATCAAGCTGAACTGAGCGAAATTACGGGGTCAGAGCCTTTTTCTCCGTCGAGCGGATAGATTTGTCGAGCGACTGACGCGGAAAAAAGGGCTCTGACCCCTTTCCCCTTGGTAGCCCGGTGCTATAATTGCGGGCTACTTGTCGGTCACAGGGGGAAGATCCGGAGACCTCCGGCTCGTCCCAACTGCCGCTCGTCGGGCTCCAGGAGTGCCGGCGACCGTCGCCCGCATGGGGCGGCAAGCAATCACCACGTCACCCATCAACGAATCTGGGCAGGCGTGCTTGTTTTCGGGTGCCAGCGCGCGAATGACGGGCTGGCTGAAGCGCCGGCCGACGCAGTCGGTGCGGATACAGAGGAACGAAAAATGCCAATCGGTCTCGTGGGCCGCAAATGCGGTATGACCCGCATTTTTACGGAGTCCGGCGATTCGGTGCCGGTCACCGTGATCGAAGCCCTTCCGAACAGGGTCACCACACTGAAGACGCCGGAGCGCGACGGCTACCGCGCCGTGCAGGTCACGGTCGGGCGGGCGCGTCCGAACGCGTTGACGAAGCCCGTCGCGGGCCACTTCGCCGCCGCGAAGGTCGAGCCCGGCGAGGGCCTCTGGGAGTTCCGGCTCGAAGACGGCGAGGGCGCGGATCTCGCGGCAGGCGCGGAGATCAAGGTCGATCTGTTCGCGGCCGGGCAGCTCGTCGACGTCACGGGCACGTCGAAGGGCAAGGGCTACGCCGGCACGATCAAGCGTCACAACTTCAGGTCGCAGGACGCGTCCCACGGTAACTCGATTTCACACCGGGCGCCGGGCTCGATCGGTCAGAACCAGTCGCCCGGCCGCGTATTCAAGGGTAAGAAGATGTCCGGCCATCTGGGAGCGGTGCGTACGACGCAGCCGAACCTCGAGGTCGTCCGCGTCGATCCGGAGCGCAATCTGCTCCTCGTGAAGGGTGCCGTGCCGGGCTCGGTCTCCGGCCGCGTGCTCGTTCGACCGGCGGCGAAAGCCGGCAAGCCGCGAGACGGGAAATGAAGGTCACACTGCACGGTAACGGCGATTCGATCGAGCTCGCGGACGCTTCGTTCGCGGCGCCGTTCAACGAACCGCTCGTCCATCAGGTCGTCGTCGCCTACCTCGCCGGCGCACGAGCCGGCACCAAGGCGCAGAAGACGCGCGCCGAGGTCCGCGGAGGCGGCGCGAAGCCGTGGCGCCAGAAGGGCACGGGTCGTGCCCGCCACGGGTCGACGAGAAGCCCGATCTGGGTCGGCGGCGGGCGCGCCTTCGCAGCCCGGCCCCGCAATCACGATCAGAAGGTCAACCGCAAGATGTATCGCGGCGCGCTGCGCGCCGTGGTGTCGGAGCTGCTCCGCCAGGAGCGCCTCGTGCTGGTGGACGCCTTCACCGTCGGCGCCCCGAAGACGAAAGAGGCCGTACAGAAGCTCGCGGATCTCGGTCTCGACCGTGCGCTGATCGTCGTCGAGGCTTTCGATCCGAATCTGTGGCTGTCGGTCCGTAATCTCCCCCATGTCGACGTGCTCGAGGCGAGCGAGGTCGACCCGGTCAGCCTCGTCGGCGCCGAGCGCGTCGTGATGACGGCGGCGGCCGCGAAGCTTCTCGAAGGACGGTTGGCATGAGCGCGGTAAGTCATCAGGAGAGGCTGACGCAGGTCATCGTCGGCCCCCACGTATCGGAGAAGACGACGGCGGCCGCCGATTCGGCGCATCAGGTCGTCTTCAAGGTCCGCCCGGACGCGACGAAGGGCGAGGTCAAGCGCGCGGTCGAGATGCTGTTCGAGGTCAAGGTCGATCGGGTCACGGTCACGCGGGTGCCCGGCAAGACGAAGCGCTTCGGCACGCGCCGCGGCCGCAGGTCGGACTGGAAGAAGGCGTACGTGCGCCTCGCTCCGGGCCACGATCTCGATTTCATCAGTCCGGAATAGGCACGCGGGAGGAACGAAGTGGCGCTACGCAAGCTCAAACCGACGTCCGCCGGACAGCGTTTCACGGTCCGCGTCGTCAACGATGCGCTGCACAAGGGGCCGCCGCACGAGGCGCTCGTCGTGCCGCTGTCGAAGACCGGCGGCCGCAACAATCAGGGGCGGGTCACGACGCGGCATCGCGGCGGCGGCCATCGCCGGCACTACCGGATCGTCGACTTTCGGCGCGACAAGGACGGCGTCGCCGGGCGCGTCGAGCGGCTCGAGTACGACCCGAACCGCAGCGCGCATCTCGCGCTCGTTCTCTATAGCGACGGCGAGCGGCGTTACATTCTCGCGCCGCAGCGGGTCGCGGTCGGCGATCCGATCCAGTCGGGCACCGATGCGCCGATCAAGCCCGGCAACGCGCTGCCGCTGAAGAACATTCCGGTCGGCACGCAGGTGCATTGCGTCGAGCTGAAGCCCGGCAAAGGTGCGCAGCTCGCGCGCAGCGCCGGCGCGTCGGTGCAGGTCGTCGCGCGCGAGGGCGCGTACGTCACCGTGCGGCTGCGCTCGGGCGAGATGCGTAAGGTGCACGTGAATTGCCGCGCGACGATCGGCGAGGTCGGCAACAATGAGCACAACCTGCGCAAGCTCGGCAAGGCGGGCGCGAAGCGCTGGCGCGGCATCCGGCCGACCGTGCGCGGCGTCGCGATGAACCCGGTCGATCACCCGCACGGCGGCGGCGAAGGCCGCACCTCCGGCGGCCGTCATCCGGTTTCGCCGTGGGGTGTGCCCACCAAGGGCTACAAGACGCGGACGAACAAGCGGACGAAGGACATGATCGTTCGCAACCGCAAGCAGAAGTAGGAAACTTGAAATCGAGGCGTCCCTCGAGGCGCCGAGCAGTCGGAAGAGCACATGCCACGTTCGATCAAAAAGGGTCCGTTCGTCGATCTGCACCTGCTGAAGAAAGTCGAGAAGGCGGTGGCCGCGAACGACCGCCGGCCGATCAAGACCTGGTCGCGCCGCTCGATGATCATCCCCGACATGGTCGGGTTGACGATCGCCGTGCACAACGGCCGCCAGCACGTGCCGGTGCTGATCTCGGAGAACATGGTCGGCCACAAGCTCGGCGAGTTCGCGATCACGCGAACCTTCAAGGGGCATTCGGGCGATCGGAAGTCCAAGTAATGAATCTGTCCCGGAAACATGTAGGCATCTTCGTTTCCGGGGCGCCCGCGCGCACGGATGCGCGCGCGCGAGCCTACAGGGATGCATTTACGGCGTCCCCGGAAAGCAAGATGTCTACATGTTTCCGGGACTCCTTCTAAGTGGAGCTAGGATCGATGCAGGTTGCGGCGACACTGCGATACGCGCGCATTTCGTCTCAGAAATGCCGCCTGGTCGCGGATCAGATCAGGGGCAAGCCCGTCGGGCAGGCCATCGACATTCTGCGGTTCAGCCGTAAGAAAGCCGCGCGAATCGTGCACAAGGTGCTCGAGTCGGCGATCGCGAATGCCGAGCACAATCATGGGGCGGACATCGACGAGCTGAAGGTGTCCACCGTCGAGGTCAACGACGCGCCGTTCTTCGCGCGCTACCGCGCGCGGGCAAAGGGCCGGGGCAACAGAATCTTGAAGCGCAACAGCCACATCACGATTCGAGTGGCGGACGAGTAAATCATGGGTCAGAAGGTACATCCGACCGGAATTCGCCTCGGCATCACTCGCGAGTGGCTGTCGAAGTGGTATGCCGACCAAAAGACGTTTCCGACGTACATCGAGCAGGATCACCGGGTCCGCGAGTTCCTGAAGCAAAAGCTGAAGGACGCGTCGGTTAGCCGCATCCACATCGAGCGGCCTGCGAAGCGCGCGAATATCACGATCCACACGGCAAGGCCGGGCATCGTGATCGGCAAGAAGGGCGAAGATATCGAGAAGCTGCGCGCCGAAGTCGCGAAGCTGCTCGGCATGCCGCTGCCGGACGTGCGCCTCAACATCTCCGAGATCAGGAAGCCCGAGCTCGACGCGCAGCTCGTTGCGGAAGGCATTGCGCAGCAGCTCGAGCGCCGCGTGCAGTTTCGGCGTGCGATGCGGCGGGCGGTGACGAACACGATGCGGCTCGGCGCAGAGGGCATCAAGGTCAAGGTGTCCGGCCGGCTGAACGGCGCGGAGATCGCGCGGTCGGAGTGGTATCGCGAGGGCCGCGTGCCGCTGCACACGTTCCGTGCGGACATCGATTACGGGTTCGCCGAGGCGCGCACGACGTACGGCGTGATCGGCGTGAAGGTCTGGATTTTCCGCGGCGAGGTCTTCGACTTCGGCGAGACGAAGCAGGAAGCCGCCGAGGCGCCGCGCGCCCAGGCGCAGGCCTGACGCGGGGTATGAGAGGCTGCCATGCTGCAACCTAAACGAACGAAATTCCGAAAGCAGTTCAAGGGCCGCAACACCGGCCTCGCGACGCGCGGCAACGCGGTGAGCTTCGGCGAGTTCGGCTTGAAGGCCGTCGACCGCGGGCAGCTCACGGCGCGGCAGATCGAGGCGGCGCGCCGCGCGATGACGCGCCACGTGAAGCGCGGCGGCAAGATCTGGATTCGCGTGTTCCCGGACAAGCCGATCACGAAGAAGCCTCTCGAGGTGCGCCAGGGCAAGGGCAAGGGCAACGTCGAGTACTGGGTCGCGCAGATTCAGCCGGGCCGCATGCTCTATGAGATGTCCGGCGTGAGCCCGGAGGTCGCGCGCGAGGCGTTTCGTCTCGCGGCGGCGAAGCTTCCGATTCAAACGGTCATCGTCGAGCGGCAGGTGTCGTGATGAGGGCGCGTGAGCTTCGCGACATGACGGACGAGAACCTCGCCGATGAGCTGCTGAAGCTGCGGCGGGAGCAGTTCAACCTGCGCATCCAGTCGCAGACGGGACAGGGTGCGAAGCCGGATCAGCACGGCAAGGTTCGTAAAGACATCGCAAGGATCAAGACGGTGCTCGCGGAGCGGGCCCGCAATAAGGGTGAGACGGCATGAGCGCGGCGGAGAGCGTAAACGAGCAGGCGACGGAAGCGGGCCAGAGAACGGCGCGCAGGGTCGTCGGCCGCGTGATCAGCGACAAGATGAACAAGAGTGTCACGGTCGCCGTGGAGCGGCTGATCCGGCACCCGGTGTACGGCAAGTTCATCCGCAGGACGACGAAGATCATGGCGCACGACGAGGACAACGCGTGCCGTACGGGCGACCTCGTCGCGATCAGCGAGTGCCGTCCGTTGTCGAAGCGTAAGTCCTGGCGTGTCGTCGAGATCGTGAACAGGGCTGCGTCGGCCGAGGAGCCGCAGCGCGATCAGGCGCAAACCGACGAAGCCGCAGGGTAGAGGATCGAGCGATGATTCAGACGCAGACGGTATTGAACGCCGCCGATAACTCGGGGGCGAGACGCCTGATGTGCATCAAGGTGCTCGGCGGCTCGAAGCGCCGCTATGCACGCATCGGCGATGTCATCAAGGTCACGATCAAGGACGCGATCCCGCGCGGGCGCGTGAAGAAGGGCGAGATCTACAACGCGGTCGTCGTGCGCACGAAGCAGGGCCTGCGGCGTCCCGACGGGTCGGCGATCCGGTTCGACGGCAATGCGGCGGTCCTGCTGAACAACCGCCTCGAGCCGATCGGCACCCGTATTTTCGGGCCGGTGACGCGCGAGCTGCGCACGAACCGGTTCATGAAGATCATCTCGCTCGCGCCCGAAGTGCTGTAGGACAGATCGATGAAGCGCATCAGAAAAGGTGACGAGGTCGTCGTCATTGCCGGCCGCGACAAGGGCAGGCGGGGCGTCGTGACCCGGGTTCTCGGGGACGACCGGGTCGTCGTCGAGAACGTGAACATCGTGAAGCGGCATCAGCGGCCGAATCCGGCCCGCGGCGTGCCCGGCGGCATCATCGAGAAGGAGGCGCCGGTGCACGTGTCGAACGTGATGCTGTGGAATCCCGCTGCGGGAAAGGGCGATCGCGTCGGCTTCCGAGTGCTCGGCGACGGGCGCAAGGTGCGCTACTTCAAGTCGAACAACGAGGTCGTGGACGCCTGAGCATAGGCACCCAGATATGAGCAGACTACAGGAACATTACAGGACGACGGTCGTTCCGCAGCTGATGGAGCGGCTCGGCGTCAAGAATCCGATGGCGGTGCCCCGGTTCGTGAAGGTCACCGTGAACATGGGTGTCGGCGAGGCGCTTGCGGACCGCAAGGTGCTCGAGAACGCGATGAACGATCTCGCGCGCATCACGGGCCAGAAGGCCGTGCCGACGAAGGCCCGCGTCTCGGTCGCGAGCTTCAAGGTGCGCGAGGGCTTCCCGATCGGCTGCAAGGTCACGTTGCGCCGAGAGCGGATGTACGAATTCCTGGACCGGTTGATCAACATCGCGATTCCGCGTATCCGCGACTTTCGCGGTTTCTCGGCGCGCGCGTTCGACGGCCAGGGCAACTACAACATCGGCATTCGCGAGCAGATCATTTTCCCCGAGATCAACTACGACCAGATCGACGCGGTCCGGGGTATGGATATCGCAATCACGACCACCGCCGAGAACGACGAGGCCGGCCGCGCGCTGCTCGAAGCGTTCAATTTCCCGCTGCGGTCGTAAAGGCTGGAGTTCGATTCATGGCCAAGAAATCGATGATCAACAAGAACGCGAGGCGGGCGAAGACCGTGGCGCGCTATGCCGCGAAGCGGGCGGAGCTGAAGAGAATCATCTCCGACCCGCGCTCGACCGACGAGCAGAAGCTCGCGGCGCAGATGCGCCTTCAGCAGCTGCCGCGCGATGCGAGCCCCGTCCGGCTGCGTAATCGCTGTGCGATCAGCGGGCGTGCGCACGGCTACTACCGCCGCTTCGGTCTCGGCCGGAACAAGCTGCGCGAGGCGACGATGCGCGGCGAGATTCCGGGCCTTTCGAAGGCGAGCTGGTAAGGCTGGAGAACGCCGATGAGCATGACCGATCCGATTTCCGATCTCCTGACGCGCATCCGCAACGGCCAGACGGCCCGCAAGGAGTCGGTATCGATGCCCTCGTCGAAGCAGAAGGCCGCGATCGCCAAGGTCCTCGAGGCCGAAGGCTACATCGCGGGCTTCGACGTCGACGAGAGCGAAAAGGGCAAGCCGACCCTGACGATCCGCCTGAAGTACTACCAGGATCGTCCGGTGATCGAGAGGATCGAGCGGGTGAGCCGCCCGGGTCTTCGGATCTACAAGAAGACCGCCGAGCTGCCAAAGGTGCAGGGCGGTCTTGGAGTCGCGATCGTGTCGACGTCGCGGGGCGTGATGACCGATCGCCAGGCGCGCGCCGAAGGGCACGGCGGCGAGGTGCTGTGCATCGTTTCGTGATGCGCGCGGACCGGCGGGGGCGCGAAATAGGCGCGAACCGCCCCGAACAAACGATTGAGTGCGATGTCTAGAGTAGCGAAACGTCCGGTCACTCTTACGAAGGACGTCACCGTAGAGGTGGCGAATGGCACGCTGACCGTGAAGGGCCCGAAAGGCTCGATGTCGATGCCGCTGCGCCCGGAGATCGAGGTCTCGCAGGCGGACGGCGCGCTGCAGGTGAGCGCGCGCTCCGGGAGCCGGACCGCGAATGCGATGGCCGGAACCACGCGCGCGCTGATCCAGAACATGGTCACGGGCGTCACGAACGGCTTCGAGCGCAAGCTCGAGCTCGTCGGCGTCGGTTACCGCGCGCAGGCCCAGGGCAAGAAGCTGAACCTGACGCTCGGTTTCTCGCATCCGGTCGAGTACCCGGTGCCCGATGGCATCAGCATCGAGACGCCGAGCCAGACGGAGATTCTCGTCAAGGGCATCGATCGCCAGCGGGTCGGGCAGGTAGCTGCGGAGCTGCGCCGTTTCAGGCCCCCCGAGCCGTATAAGGGCAAGGGCGTGCGCTACTCGGGCGAGCGCGTGGTGTTGAAGGAAGCGAAGAAGAAGTAGGCGGCCATGGCAGCGTTGGACAAGAAGACTCGGCGGCAGAGACGGGCCGCGCGCAGCCGCGCGAAGATCGCGTTGGCCGGCAAGAACCGCCTGTGCGTCCACCGGACGCCCCGGCATATCTACGCGCAGATCGTCGCGCCGGAGGGCGGTCAGGTCCTCGTCAGCGCGTCGACGCTCGTGAAAGAGCTGCGCGCGGAGCTCGGCAAGACGGGCAACAAGGACGCGGCTGCGGCCGTCGGCCGGCTGCTCGCCGAGCGTGCGAAGGAAAAGGGTATCGACGCGGTTGCGTTCGACCGGTCGGGCTTCAAGTATCACGGACGCGTGAAGGCGCTCGCGGACGCGGCACGCGAGGCGGGTTTGCAGTTTTAAGGCACGAGCGGCCTTTGGGCGGAATCGATGGCAAACGTTGAAGAATTTCAAGAGAAGCTCGTCGCGGTGAACCGCGTCGCGAAGGTCGTCAAGGGCGGCCGGCAGTTCGGGTTCACGGCGCTGACGGTCGTCGGCGACGGTAACGGACGCGTCGGTTACGGCTACGGCAAGGCGCGTGAGCTGCCGCTCGCGATCCAGAAGGCGATGCAGGCGGCGCGGAAGAACCTGAAGACGGTGCACCTGAAGAAGGACACGCTGCAGTACGAGCTTCACGGCCGGCACGGTGCGACGCGCGTGTTCATGCAGCCGGCGCGGGACGGCACGGGCATCATCGCCGGCGGCGCGATGCGCGCGGTGTTCGAGTGTGCGGGCGTGCGCAACGTGCTCGCGAAGAGCCACGGCTCGCGTAATCCCATCAACGTCGTGCGCGCGACGATGAACGCGCTGACCGCGATGCGCTCGCCGCAGACGATCGCGGCGAAGCGCGGCAAGTCGCTCGACGAGATCGTCGGTTGAGGTGTGCCGTGGCCGAACGGAAGAATTTGAAGGTGACGTTGTTGAAGAGCCGGCACGGCCGCCGGCCCGGGCACGCGGAGTGCCTCGCCGGGCTCGGCCTGAGGCATCGGCATCAGAGCGTCGTCGTCGCGGATACCCCGGAGAACCGCGGGATGATCTCGAAGGTCTCCTATCTCGTCCGGGTCGAGGAGGCATGACGTGCGGTTGAACGATTTGAAGCCGGCGCCGGGCAGCCGTAAGGCGCCGACCCGTGTCGGCCGCGGTGCGAGCTCCGGCCAGGGCAAGACGGCCGGGCGCGGCACGAAGGGCCAGCACGCGCGGGCAGGCGGCTTCCACAAGGTCGGGTTCGAAGGCGGTCAGATGCCGTTGCAGCGGCGTCTGCCGAAGATCGGCTTTCGCTCTGCGATCGCGCGCACGCGCGACGAGGTGCGCGTGCACGAGCTCGCGCGCGTCGACGGCGACGTCACGCTCGACTCGCTGAAGGCGGCGGGTCTCGTGCCGCAGCGCGTCGAGCGCGTGAAGATTATCGCATCGGGGCAGCTCGAGCGGCCGGTCAAGGTCGTCGGCGTGCCGGTGACGCGCGGCGCGAAGGCAATCATCGAAGCGGCGGGGGGGAGCGTCGAGTAGCGCTTCTTCTAGCCGAGGGACGGAACGAACGACATGGCCAAGTCAGGCGCAGCAGTCTCTGCAAGCCTTTTGGGCGACGCGACCCGCTTTGCGGATCTGCGCTCGCGCCTGCTGTTCCTGATCGGGGCGCTGGTCGTCTACCGCATCGGAACGTTCATTCCGGTGCCGGGCGTCGACCCGATCGCGATGCAGCAGCTGTTCCAGGATCAGTCCGGGACGATCCTGCAGATGTTCAACATGTTCTCGGGCGGCGCGCTGGAGCGGCTGTCGATCTTTGCGCTCGGGATCATGCCGTACATCTCCGCGTCGATCATCATGCAGATGGCGACGCACGTCGTTCCGACGTTACAGCAGCTGCGCAAGGAGGGCGAGGCCGGTCGGCGCAAGATCACGCAGTACACGCGCTACGGCACCGTCGTGCTCGCGTCGTTCCAGTCGGTCGCCGCGGCGACGGCGCTGCAGAACCAGCAGGTCGTGATGGTGCCGGGCACGGGCTTCGTGATGACGGCCGCGATCACGCTGGTCACGGGCACGATGTTCCTGATGTGGCTCGGCGAGCAGATCACGGAGCGCGGCATCGGCAACGGTATCTCGATGCTGATTCTCGCGAGCATCGTCTCGGGCCTGCCGTCGGCGATCACGAGCACGCTCGAGCTCGTCAGCACGGGCGCGATGAACCAGGCGCTGCCGTTCGTGCTCGCGATCGTGATGCTCGGCGTTACGGCCTTCGTCGTGTTCATGGAGCGTGCGCAGCGCCGCATCACGGTGAACTACGCGAAGCGTCAGCAGGGCCGGCGGATGTATGCAGGCCAGACGAGCCACTTGCCGTTCAAGATCAACATGTCTGGCGTGATCCCGCCGATCTTCGCGTCGAGCTTGATCCTGTTCCCGGCGACGATCGCGACGTGGTTCGGGACGAGCCAGCCGTGGCTGCAGAGGATCGCGGCCAGCATGTCGCCGGGGCAGCCGATCTACATCATGCTGTACGGCGCGCTGATCGTGTTCTTCTGCTTCTTCTACACGGCGCTCGTGTTCAATGCGCGCGAGACGGCGGACAATCTGAAGCGCTCGGGAGCGTTCATTCCGGGCATCCGGCCGGGGCAGCAGACGGCCGAGTACATCGACAAGGTGCTGACACGGCTGACTTTCTGGGGTGCGATCTACATTACGGCGGTATGCTTGCTGCCGGAGTTCCTGATCCTCGAGTTCGGCGTGCAGTTCTACTTCGGCGGGACGTCGCTGTTGATCATCGTCGTCGTGACGATGGACTTCATGTCGCAGCTGCAGGCGCACATGATGACGCACCAGTACGAGGGTCTGCTGAAGAAGGCGAACCTCAGAGGCTACGGGCCCAAGACGAGCTAGAGACGAGACGGCGGCGAAGAGAGCAATCGCCGGGAGTGACAGAGATGAAAGTAAGAGCTTCGGTGCGCAGGATCTGCCGCAACTGCAAGATCATTCGGCGCAAGGGCGTCGTCCGGGTCATTTGCTCGGATGCCCGCCACAAGCAGCGACAGGGTTGAGGGCTTAACAGTGGCACGCATTGCGGGAATCAATATCCCGATCAACAAGCACATCTCGATCGCGCTGACGCATATCCACGGTATCGGCCGCAGCCGCGCGCTGATGACGTGCGAGGCGGCGGGCATCGACCCGACGACCAAGGTCAAGGATCTGACGGAGCCCGAGATTGCGCGGCTGCGCGACATGGTCGCGAAGTTCCCGGTCGAAGGCGACCTGCGCCGCGAGACGGCGATGAACATCAAGCGGCTGATGGATCTCGGCTGCTATCGCGGGATTCGTCACAGACGCGGCCTGCCTCTGCGCGGCCAGCGCACGCGGACGAATGCCCGCACGCGTAAGGGACCCCGCCGGCCGATCAGGAAGTAGTTTTCAGGAGCAAGTATGGCGAAACAGCCGACCACGCGCGTCAGAAAGAAGGTCAAGCGTCAGATCCTCGACGCCGTCGCGCACATTCATGCGTCCTTCAACAACACGATCGTGACGATCACCGATCGGCAGGGTAACGCGCTGGCGTGGGCGACCGCGGGCGGTTGCGGCTTCAAAGGCTCGCGCAAGAGCACGCCGTTCGCCGCGCAGGTCGCCGCCGAGCGAGCCGGCACGGCAGCGAAGGACTACGGCGTGAAGAACGTCGAGGTACGCGTGAAAGGGCCGGGACCGGGCAGGGAGTCTGCCGTGCGCGCGCTTAACGCGGTCGGATTCAGGATTACTCAGATCGAGGACGTAACGCCGATTCCGCACAACGGCTGCCGGCCTCCGAAGCGACGTCGAGTGTAGCGATATGGCGAGATATAGAGGACCTACGTGCAAGCTGGCCCGCCGCGAGGGCACGGATCTGTTCTTGAAGAGCGGCGTCAAACCGCTCGAGAGCAAGTGCAAGCTCGAGGTGCCGCCGGGCGGCCAGGGGCAGCGGCGCGGGCGGCTCTCGGACTACGGCGTGCAGCTGCGCGAGAAGCAGAAGCTGCGCCGCATGTACGGCGTGCTCGAGCGGCAGTTCCGCAACTACTACAAGAAGGCCACGATGGTCAAAGGCTCGACCGGCGAGAACCTTCTGCGGATGCTCGAAGCGCGGCTCGATAACGTCGTGTACCGGATGGGCTTTGCGTCGACGCGTGCGGAGGCCCGCCAGCTGGTCGCGCATCGCGGCATCGCCGTGAACGAGAAGGTCGTGAACATTCCGTCGTACCAGGTCAAGGCCGGCGACAAGATTTCGGTGCGCGATCGCGCGAAGTCGCAGACGCGGGTCAAGGCTGCGCTCGAGATCGCCGGCCAGGTCGGCTTTCCGGAGTGGGTCGAGGTCGACGGCGACAAGATGCAGGGAGTACTGAAAGCTCTGCCGGAACGCGAGGAAATCCTTCCGGACATCAACGAGAACTTGGTGGTCGAGCTGTACTCCAAGTAAGCGAGGAATTACGAATGCAGGAATCAGCCACGGAATTCTTGAAGCCTCGCGCGGTCAAGGTTCAGCCGCTCGGCGCGAATCGCGCCCGGGTCACGGTCGAGCCTTTCGAGCGCGGCTTCGGTCACACGCTCGGCAACGCGTTGCGCCGGGTGCTGCTGTCTTCGATGCCGGGCTGCGCGATCGTCGAGGCCGAGATCGAGGGCGTGCTGCACGAGTACACGAGCATCGAAGGCGTTCAGGAGGACGTCGTCGATATCCTGCTGAACCTGAAGCAGGTTGCGATCAAGATGCACGCGCGCGAGGAGGCGGAGCTTACGCTCGCGAAGAAGGGGCCGGGCCCGGTCACCGCTGGTGACATCCAGGCCGACCACGATATCGAGATCGTGAACCCGGAGCTCGTGATCGCGAACCTGACGCAGTCGGGCGAGCTGCGCGCGTACCTGAAGGTGGTGCGCGGCCGCGGCTATCGTCCGGCGACGCAGGCAGCCACGTTCGAGGAGCAGACGCGGCCAATCGGCCGGCTGCAGCTCGATGCGACGTTCAGCCCGGTGCGCCGCGTGACGTACACCGTCGAGCGGGCGCGTGTCGAGCAGCGCACGGACCTCGACAAGCTGATCATCGACATCGAGACGAACGGCACGATCGACGCCGAGGAGGCGATTCGCCGCGCCGGCACGATCCTGAAGAACCAGCTCGACGTCTTCGTCGATCTTCAGGGCGAGGAAGAGGCGGGCTACGGCCGTATGGAGACGCAGATCGATCCGATCCTGCTCCGCCCGGTCGACGAGCTCGAGCTCACGGTGCGCTCGGCGAACTGCCTGAAGGCCGAGAATATCAATTACATCGGGGACCTCGTCCAGCGGACGGAGGTCGAGCTGCTTCGCACGCCGAATCTCGGTAAGAAGTCGCTGACCGAGATCAAGGAGGTGCTCGAGGCACACGGGCTCGCGCTCGGGATGCGTCTCGAGAACTGGCCGCCTCCGGGGCTGCGGAACGAGGAGCAGTCCTCGTCGCTTGCGTACTGAGGGAAGTTGAGCCATGCGTCATCGTAAGTCGGGCCGGAAGCTCGGCAGGAACTCGGCGCATCGCAAGGCGATGTACCGCAACATGGCGGCGTCCCTGCTGACGCACGAGACGATCAAGACGACCTTGCCGAAAGCGAAGGAGCTGCGCCGGGTCGTCGAGCCGCTGATCACGCTCGCGAAGGAGGACGGCGTCAGCCGCCGCCGCCTCGCGTTCGATCGGCTGCGCGACGAGGCCGCGGTCGGCAAGCTGTTCAACGAGCTCGGGCCGCGCTTCAAGGAGCGGCCGGGCGGGTATCTGCGCATCCTCAAGATGGGCTTCCGGCCGGGCGACTCGGCGCCGATGGCGCTGGTCCAGTTGCTCGATCAGCCGGGACGGGGCGGGGATTCGGTGTAACGCCGACCCTGCCACCAGCCTTTCCAGACGTACGTTTTGCTGTCGCGTCCTTCCGCGGTGTCGCGGAGGGACGCGTGCTGCTGAGCGGCTTTCGCTGCAATTCCAAGCAATCCTGCGATAATCCTGCCGCCGACTGCGGCGCCCTTGCTTCGCCGTCGCTCGTTACGTGACGTCGTGCGTTCGGGGCGGAGAACGCCGGCGATAAGATCGCGCGAGCCTTTGCATGGCGCGAGGGGAACGTGGAGCCGAGAGTCATCATCGATCGTGCGCGCACGGCAGCGAAGCGCGTCGCGAAGGCGGTTTACCGATGGCCGTTAATCTGGGCCGCTCCCGTTTACCGAAAGGTCCTGTTGCCGCAAACGCGTTTCATCGGGATCACCGGCAGTGCCGGGAAGACGACCACGAAGGACCTGACGTACGAGATTTTGCGATCCAGGTTCCGCGCGCACAAAAGCTTCGACACTAACAATCAGCTTTTCACGGTCGCCCGGACGATGATCGAGATCCGGCCGGGGACTGCGTACTGCGTCCAAGAGGTCGGCGTCGCAGGCGTCGGCTCGATGGATCGGGCGGTCCGTCTGCTGGCCCCATCGATCGCCGTAGTCACGACGGTGCAGAACGAGCACAGCTCGGCGTTCCCGAACGACGATGCAATCGCCGAAGAGAAGGCCAAGCTCGTGCGCGCGTTGCTCCCCGGCGGCATCGCCGTCCTGAACGCGGATGATTCGAGGGCGCTCGCGATGGCCAAGTACGCGCCGGGTCAGATCGTCACGTTTGGTCTAGGCCCCGATGCAGACGTGCGCGGCGCGGCGGTCGAAGCCGATTGGCCGCATGGGATTCGCTTCGAGGTGCATCATCGAGGCGAGGCACATTCGGGCGTTGCCGCCTTGCACGGTACCCATCTGATTTACTGCATTCTCGCGGCGGTCGCGACCGGAATTGCCGCGGGGATCGATGTCCCGCAATGCCTCGCGGCGATTCGTGACTTCCGTACCCCGCTCGGCCGAATGTCGGTCCACACGACGCGGAGCGGCATCGTCTTCGTGCGCGACGACTGGAAGGCGCCGCTCTGGTCTCTCGCGTATCCGATCGAGTTCATGTCGAACATACCGGCGCGCCGGAAGGTGTTGATCCTCGGCACGATCGCCGACTACCGCGGCAGCAGCTTCAGTCGATATCGGGACATCGTCAAGCTTGCGCTCCGTCATGTCGACGAGGTCGTAATGGTCGGGCCGCACGCCGGGAAGGCGGAGAGGATCGCGAGGCAAATGCCCGCCGGCGCCGTGCGCGGCTTCCCGGACGTCAAATCGACCGGCGAGTATCTGGCGGAGACGCTCGCGCCGGGCGATGCAGTACTGCTGAAGGGCTCGCACGCTGCGCAGCACCTGTCACGGCTCGCGCTGATGTTCGACTCGAACGTCAGATGCTGGCGCGAGCAATGCGATAAGGAGATCATGTGCGACGCTTGTGCGCTGCTGTAGCGTCCGACATGCGTGTCTCGCGCGCGCGCCTGGCCGGCGGCCCGCGCGAATCAAGAGCCGCTATCGAATAGTTTCTCGTACGTTTGCCTCAACAGGTTCTTCTGAACCTTGCCCATTACGTTGCGCGGCAGCTCGTCCGCGAACAGCACCCGTTTCGGAACCTTGAACCCTGCAAGCTGCTCTTTGCAGGCCTTGATGATTTCGTCCTCGGTCGGCGCTCGCCGGCCGCGAGGAACCACGACGGCGACGACCCCTTCGCCGAAGTCCGAATGGGGAACTCCGATCACGGCGGACTCGGCGACGCCGGCGACGGCGTCGATGACGACCTCGACCTCCCGCGGATACACGTTCAAGCCCCCGGTGATCACGAGGTCCTTGCTGCGGCCGACGATCGACAGGTAACCGTCCTCGTCGATCATGCCGAGATCGCCCGTGTTGAAGTAACCGTCCTCGGTGAAATCTCTCCCGGTATCCCCCGAGCGTCCCCAGTAGCCGATGAAGACGTTCGGGCCGCGGACCTGGATGTGGCCGACGGCGCCCGTCGGAAGCGCGTCGCCGCGATCGTCGACGATCCGCAGCTCGACACCGGGGAGCGGCACGCCGACGGTACCGGGCTTGCGTTCGCCATTCAGCGGATTCGCCGTGTTGACGTTCGTTTCGGTCATGCCGTATCGCTCGAGGATCCGGTGTCCGGTGCGCTGCTCGAATTCGGCGAACGTCTCCGGCAGGAGCGGTGCGGATCCCGAGACGAAGAGTCGCGTGTTGCGGGTGATCTCGGCGGTGAGATCTGGTGATGATAGGAGCCGCGTGTAGTACGTAGGAACGCCCATCATGACCGTACACTCCGGCAGGTAACGCAGCACATCGGCCACCGCGAAGCGGGACAGCCATCTCATGCTCGCGCCGCTCGACAGCACGCATCCGAGCGAAATGAAAAGTCCGTGCACGTGGTGGATAGGCAAGGCGTGTAGCAAGCGATCCTTATGATCGAATCCCCAGGCGGAGGTCAGCGCTTCCGCATTGCTGCGTAGATTCCCGTGCGTCAGCATGATGCCCTTCGGGACGCCGGTCGTGCCGGACGTATAGAGCAGCACGGCGACGTCTTCGTTCCGACGCGGGACGATGCCGAAATCCGCGCTCGCGTCTGCTGCCTCTTTCATCAGCGATCCGCTGCCATCGGCGTTCAGCGTGAGGACCGTGCGCGTGCCCGATCTCGCCGCAAGCTCGGCGACGGCGGACTCGTTGGCTGCGTCGCACACGACGACGGCAGGCGCGGCATCGCGGAGCAGGGCGCCGAGCTCTGTCGACTTGTACCCCGGGTTGATCGGATGGAAGATCAAACCCGCGCGCAGGCAAGCGAGGTAGAGGCAGAGATTGGCCGGCGACTTCTCGACCTGTACCGAGACGCGGTCGCCCGGCTCGGCGCCTGTCGAGTGCAGATAGGATGCAATCCTTGCGGAAATTCGGTCGATGTCGCCATATGCATACGACACGCCTTCGCTGGTCGCGAGCAGCTCGTCGTCGGCGTGCTCGACGAATCGGCGGTGGAAATGCACGAACAGATTCTCGTTGCTCGTCACGGGTTTCGCGTCCGATCACTGGGTCTCGCAGCGATATAGCACGGATCGCCGCAGCGGAAAAATGCGTGCTTCGCGAACATGATCCGGGCGAGGATTCGCGCCTCGCCGAGCATCGGTCCGTCGTCGTTTTCGTGCGTGCTATCATGCTGGAAATTTCGGCGCGAGGGCATGATACGGCGAAGCCTTCGGCTGCGTACGCAGCGGTGCGGGTCCTCGATCACGGGCCTTTCTGGCTGAGTCGCCGATTTAGCGTATAGATGAGTGTTCAAGCCGCAGATTCACTCCGCGAATTCTCCGCGGAGCTGTGGAATCGTGTGGCCGTCGATCAGCCGGGTGCACGCTACGAGTTGGTGCACGCGATCGACGCGCATCAGACGGAGCAGCGTTCGGCTCGCTACTACGCGATCCGTGCCGGAGACGCGTATGGAGCCATCGCGCGCGTCGTCGCCGGACCGCAAGTCACGCATTCGATCAACGGCGTGCTCTACGGGCGCGCCGCACGAATGGTCCAGACGTCGAGGCTGCGGCAAGACGCGCTCGTGTGCGGATGGCCTATGCAAAGCCGCAGCATCCTCGCGGACTCGCGCCTGTCGACGCGCGATCGTGCAGCGCTATTGCACGAGATTTGCAGCGCGATCGAGGCTGACGCTGACGGCATGCCGGTCGTCTTTCCCGAGGTGCTCGCCGACGACGAATGTCTTTCACACGTGCTCGCGAAACGAGGATACGCGCTGGCGGCCGGGCGCCCGGTGGCGGTCCTCGACATGAGCTTTCGAACGCTCGACGACTACATCGAGACGTTGCGGTCGGCGAACAAGGGGTGGGCGCGAGCAGTTCGGCACGAGATCAACCGATACCGCAAGTCCGGAGCGGTCATGGAGCCTCTGTCTGCGCGAGACGAGGATCTCGCGCGAGTGGCCGAGCTTTTGAACACGCACTACGCGCGTCTCAACGGCCGGTCTCCGTGCTACCGCCCGGAGATGCTGCGCGCGATGTACGACGGGCTCGGCGACGATCTCGTTGCGCGCGTTTCGCGTGCGGCCGGCAGCAACGAAATTACGGGCGCGTGTATCGGTGCCCGAAGCGGCGCCGACGCCGCGATCAAGTGGATCGGCGTCGATCACCGAATCTCCGCGGCTAACTTCACGTACTTCAATTTGGCCTACTACGCGATGGTGGAACACTTCAGCCGACTCGACGTTCGCCGACTCTGGTTCGGCAACGCCGCATACGACGCAAAGATCAGGCGGGGCTGCCGCCTCGTGGAGTGCCGCGTCTTTGTGCGCGCGGGCGCTTCATTACCCCGCAGTCTCGATCGTGCACTGTTCGCCGTTCAGCGACGCTGGATGCAGCGCAAGTACGGACGCTATCTGCACGCGGCGCGCGTATGAAGGTACTGCTGACCAACACGACGCGGAACGGGGGCATGATCGTCGCGCAGGCGCTCGCGCGTGCCGGGCACACCGTCGTCGGCGCGGACGATCGCCGCCTGCCGTTCGGGCTCCATAGCCGCTACATCGCGCGTCAGTACCAAACGCCGCCCGACGGCGCACGCGGCTACGCGGATGCGCTGCTCGATATCGTGCGCAGCGAACGACCGGACGTGCTGATTCCGTTCGCCGGGGCGAGCGCGGTCGCCGGCCGGCGCGTCGAGTTTCTGCGTGAGACGCGTACGCTCGTTCCGGACGGCCCCAGCCTCGAGACCGTTACGAATAAAGCGCTGCTGCCGGACCTCTGCGCGAAGCTCGGCGTCGACGTTCCGCAGCCCTATTCCCGCGAGCAGGCGGAGCGCGCCGTCGCCCGGGGCGACGCGGTCGTGGTCAAGCCTGGAAACAGCGAAGGCGCCGGCAAGGGCCTCCGCTTCGTCAAGACCGTCGCCGCTCTTCATTCGGCGCTCGACGCGCTCGAGCGGGCCGAGCAGGAAGCCGTGATCACGGACTTCGTTCCGGGGCCGACCGAAATGGAGCATGCGCTACACGTGCTGTTTGACTCGGAGAGTCGGCTGGTCGCCTGGTTCTCGCTGAGGAAGAGCATTCAGTCGCCGCTGCACAAAGGCATCACGGCCGCCGCCGTCTCGACGCACGACTACGCGTTGGTGCAGCGAATGCTGCCGCTCTTCGAGCATCTGCGCTGGCAAGGTCCCGCGGATGTCGAGCTGAAGACCGACCCGCGCGACGGCAAGGTCAAGCTGATCGAGATCAACGGCCGATTTTCCGGCGCAATCGGCTTTCCGATCGCGCTTGGTATCGACATGGCGAATCTCTACGTGCGTGCGAGCCGCGGGGAGCGGTTGCCGGAAGCCGGGTTGCCCGTGTACCCGGAGGGCATTCGGTACATCAATCCGGGGCCGTATCTGCTCGTTCTGCCCGCGCGAATGCGCGAAGACGGCTTACGGTCGACCTTCCGAGCGCTGCGCGCCGAATGCTCCGGCCGCGTGGTCGTGCCTGCGTGGCCGCTGCGCGATCCTGCGCCGCTGTTCGCGAAGATGCTGCATCGTTTCACGCCCCGCGTCGAGAACGTATAGCGACGCGATGGATCTGCCTGTTCGAGGCTGACCTGCGCTCGACTCAGAGCAGGGCAAGCAGAAGCAGCGCGCCCCAGAACATTCCGCCGACCGCAGCCGCATGGGCGAAGCCGAGGAACGGGTCGGCCTCCGGCTCGGTCGACTCGAGCAGACCGGAATCGTGCGGATTGCCTTCGAGCGCGTACCACACGCCCGCGTCGTCGAGCTCCTGTTGCTCGGACATCGCGCGGTGCTCGTCGGGTATCGAGGCGCCGTCGGCGGCAGGAGCGAGCTCTTCCGGTTTCCTCTTGGCCTGCATGGGGGTCCCCCGTCCTATCCCGGCTGCCAAGCCTACGCTAGTCGGCCTCGCATTGGCAAAGATCTCGATCACGCTATTGAGTCGAGATTCAGGAGTTGCACGGGAAGGAGATCGGCCGCGCGCTGCGCGCGTTACGTCTAATCGGGACGTATGTCATTGCCGTAAGTCGACCCGGATGCGAGACTCGATCGCTTCACAACACCGAGATCGAACTTGCGTGTCGGTATTCTTGGCGCCGGAGCGATCGGCAGTCTGATTGCTGCCCGGCTGGCGGGCGGCGGCACTGACGTCGTTTGCATCGATCGCGGTGCACAGCTCGAAGCGCTCGACCGCAACGGTCTTACGCTGATCGAGCGGGACGGCGTACGACGCCGCTTCCCGGTCCAGGCCTGTGCTGCGCTTGCCGATGCGGGGCCGCTCGACTGGCTCGTGCTCGCGGTCAAGGCCCACGAGATTCCGAGCCTCGTCGCCGACTTCGCGGCGTTCGGCGAGCAGGTGCCGATTCTGACGGTTCAGAACGGTATCCCGTGGTGGTACTTCCAACGGTACGCCGGCGCGCACGCCGGATACGTGCTCGAAAGCGTCGATCCGGGCGGTGCGATTGCCGCGGCGATCGATCCCGGACGAATCGTCGGGTGCGTTGCGTACCCGGCGGCAGAAGTCATCGAGCCCGGTATCGTTCGGCATGTCGAAGGGTCACGTTTCCCTCTCGGCGAGCTCGACGGGGCCGTTACCGAGCGAGCCCAAGCCCTTTCCGCAGAGCTCGCGGCCGGAGGGCTCAAGGCGCCGCTGCTCGAGGACGTTCGCAGCGAGCTGTGGCTGAAGGCATGGGGGAATTGCGCTTTCAATCCGATCAGCGCGCTGACGGGAATGACAATGGCCGAGATCTGCCGCTTCCCGTCGACGCGGCAGCTGGCCATCGACATGATGCGCGAGGCCGAAAGGGTCGCGTCGGCGCTCGGTGTGACGATGCGCGTTTCGCTCGAGCGGCGTCTCGCGGGCGCCGAGCAGGTCGGCGACCATAAGACTTCGATGCTGCAGGATCTCGAGCAGGGAAGGACGCTCGAGATCGGCGCGATATTGAGCGCGATCGTCGAAATCGGGGAAAACGTCGCCGCTGTCCCGACGCCGGTGCTGCGCACGGTCGAAGCGCTGCTCGCCGCCGTCGACCAGGCGAGGCTGAAGGCTGTATCGGCGGCGGCTACTTCATCATTGCGCGCAGAAACCTGAGGTCGTGCGGCCTGACCGCGCCGCTCGCAACGAGCACGGCTAGCATCGCCGCCGCGACGACGACCGCGCGCACTGCGAGCGACGCGTCCGCGAGCGCGGCATAGGCGAGCACCGCGGCGGCGACGGCGACCGCCGGCTTCCACCCCGCGCTGCCGACGCGTGCCGCGAAACGGTGCCGGGAAAGCTGCGCCCGCAGCGCGACTGCGCTTCCGAGGTCGGCGAGAAGCAGGCACGTTGCGAGGCCGAGCGGGCCCGCGGTCGGGATCACGACGAACGCCGCGACGGTGAAAGCGGCGATCGCGATCACGCGAATCCGCAGCATCGAGCTCTGCAGCCCGATCGCGGTGGCTTGCGCGGACCATACGCCGCCGGTTCCCTTTACGACGAGCGCCGCTGCGATCACGGCGAGCACGGCGCCCGACTGCTCGAACTCGGCGCCGAACACGATGGCGACGATCTCGTGCTGAAAGATCGCGATCGCGCCGGCGAGCGGAACGGTGATCAGCAGGAGCAGGCGCATGCAACGGTTCGCGACCTCGAGCGCGCGCTCCCGGTCTTTCGCAGCGAGCTGCACGATCGCGGGCCCGAGCGCCGACAGGAACAGGGCTTGCCCGACGCCGAGCAGCAGGCCGAGCCGATCCGCCGCGCCGTAGATGCCGGCGGCGTCCTCGCCGCCGATCGCACCGATCAGCAGGAGCGCGAGCCGGATGTACAGCACGTTCACAACGGCGATGCCGAAGAACGGCAGCGCCGACGCGTACATCGCGCGCATCTCGGCCCACGGCGCGAGGCGCAGCAGCCCTCCATCGAGGAAGCGGTTTGCGGCGACGAAGACGCAGATGCCCGTGACGAGCGTCGCGGCGGGAAATGCCGCGAACACGAGCTCGGGACGCTCGTCGAGCAGGATCAACGGCACGGCGGCGAGCACGACGAGGCTGCGCTGCCCGGCTGACATCAGCGCGGCGGGCCACATGATCTGCCTAGCGCGAAACGGAATGAGCAGCAGATTGATCGGCGATGCGAGGATGTGGAACGCGCAGACCGTCGCGACGACGAAGAGCGCGACGCGATCGTCGGTGAATGCCGCGAAGGCGCCGACGAGCGCGAGCCAGCCGAGTGTCGCGAACGCGAGCTCGTACGGCAGCGCCGCGCCGACGCGTTCCTTCGAAGGCGACGGATCGGCGGCGAGATCGCGCAGCAGGCGGCCATGCGTGCCGAGCCGCACGAACACGGCAGCGAGCGCACCCATCGCGACCGCGAGCGAATACCAGCCGAGCACGCTCGGCCCATACGCGCGGGCGCAGAGCACGACGAACACGAAGCCGGCGATCTGGCCGACGCCTTCGCCGATGCCGAGCACCGCCGTGTTGGTCAGGATATGCCGTTCCGTCCGCAACGCGGTGCTAACCCTCGATCGCCGAAACGAAGCAGCGATGCTTCCCGCTTGGATCCCGGGGCAGGCCGTCCGCGAGCTCCGTGACCGTGATGCGCGCACCGGGCGCGTGGCGCATGAAGATGTCGTCGAGCCGCCGAGCGATGGACGCCGCACCGGGGTCGGGCCGGACCAGCACGTCGAACTCGAGCGGGCTGCGCTGCACGATCCGGTACTCCCGCAGCCACGCGGAGAGCGCGTCGAACTCGAAAAGCAGCGGCACGGCCGAGCAGCGCTCGCCGTTCGCGAGCACGAGGCAGTCGTCGCGCCGGCCGCGGACGGCCGCGAGCGTCGGCAGCGTCCGTCCGCAGGAGCACGCATCGTCGCGCGAGTACGCGCCGACGTCGTGCAGGTTGTAGCGAATGAACGGCATCGCGCGGTTGTGCAGCACGGTGACGACGATTTCTCCCTCTTCGCCTGCCGTCACCGGCGTACCGTCGGCCACGATCTCGAGGATCACGCTTTCCATCGCGACGTGCAGCCCGTCTCGCGCCGCGCACTGAAACGCCACGTTGTCCGTTTCGTAGGAGCCGTAAACATCTATCGGATCCGTCCCGAACGCCGATTTGATGCGGGCCCGCGTTGCCGGCAGAAGCATCTCGGAATCGCTGAAGACGAGCCGCGGTCGATGCGTCTCCCCGGCGACGAGCCATTCGCCGGCCATTAGGCCGAGCGCCGAAGGATAGCCGGTCAGCACGTCCGGGTGTGCGTCGCGAGCGATTCGCGCGAGCTCCGCCGCAGGGCGGCCGGCACGTGCGCGCTGCTCGCAGAAGAGCCCCAGCCGATTCGGCAGCGTCACCGGCGCTTCCTCGAGCGAGCCGACGGCCAGGACGCGGTCCCACGGCTTTACGCCGTTCGTCACATACGGTCGAAGACGCTGCGCCTTGCGCCAGCGGTTATAGTCCGCGTCGACGAAAAATTCGAACGGCTTCCCCGACGAGCCCGACGTATGCAGCGTAACGAGCTTCGAGCGGTCGACGAGACGCTCGTCGATGAACCGCTCGGGCCCGAGGTCGCGGATCAGGTCCTTGTCGACGATCGGCAGGCGGGCGAGGTCGGCGAGCCCCGTGATTCGGCTCGGATCGACGCCGCTGGCCGTCCACAGCTCTCGGTACCCCGGGACGTGATCGAAGGCATGGCGGACGAGGCGGCGCAGGAGCGCGAGCTGCAGGTCTTCGAGCACGGGCCGCGGCCGGCGCTCTGCCCGCAGCATCCGCGCCAGATTCAATGCTCGTCTCGACACCGCTCTACTTGCCGCGGCCGGCCAGCGCACGACCCCGTGCGAGGCGACCCGCGCCGACGCACGGTCCCGACGGCTCGCCGATCGAGGCGCGGGCGCGGCCTCGTCGACAGACTGCGAGTGTTGTGCGGCGCAGGGCACGGCTCCGGGTGGCGTAACGCCTGCGATTATAGAAGCGAACGGGCCGAGATGAGCGAGGCCGTCAGCTTGCGCCGAGTGCGCTTTCGGCCGAGCGGATCAGCAGCTTGTGCTTGCCTGCGGGCGTCCGCTCGAAGTGCTCCACGGGGCGGAAGGACAAGCGGAACGCGTCGCCGACGACTCGAGCGATGTCGCGCGTGAGCGCGGCCGTATCGAGGTCGCCGCCGCGGCGCCGCAGCTGATACTGCACCTCGAGGTGCCGCGCACCATCGAGGACGAGCCGGTAGCGCGCGATCGCTCCGTGGGCTTCGATCAATGTGCTTAGCTCGTACGGCGAGATGCGGCGGCCGTCCGGCAGCTCGAGCAGCTCCGTCTCCCGCCCGGCGAGCTGCTCGAGCCAGGGCGCGCTGCTGCCGCATTCGCAGACGCCTTCGGTCAGCTTGCCGAGGTCGCCGATGCGATAGCGTATCAGCGGCATCGCGCGGTTGACGAGGCTCGTCAGTGCAATCGCGCCGCGGCCTTCGGCATCGGCGTCCACGACCTCGACGAAGGTCGACTCGAAATTAACATGCATGCGGCCGAATCGGCACTCGGACGCCACTTCCTTGAACTCGGTGCTGCCGTAGACGTCGTGAACCTTGCCGCCGAGCATCTCCGCGATCTCGGCGCGCGCGCCGGTCGTAAGCACCTCCGAGCTCGTCCAGACGACGCGGGCCCGAGGCGGGCGCACGCCGCGGCGCTTCGCTTCCTGCGCGAGCTCGAGCAGCCACGACGGCGAGCCGTATACGCCGGTCGGCCGAAAGCTCGAGAACGCGTCGAGGTGGGCGTCGATCCCGTCGTGGATCGAAGCCCGCAGCGACCCGACGAGCGGACGGCCCCGCTCGCTGCCGTCGAGCCGCTCCTCGCCGATGATCAGCACCCGATAAGGCGGGCGGCCGAGATCGAGCAAGGTGCGCCGCAGCTTCAGCGCCTGTTTCGTCAGCAGCCATGCGCGCCGATCGAAGTACGTCACGGTCGGCTGCCCGGTGCTGCCGGACGTTCGAGAGGTATGGAGCGTGCGGCGATCGAACGCGTCGCTGATCAGGTCTTCCTCGCTCTCCTGCACTTCGCGCTTCGTCAAGAACGGAAATGCGGCAAGCGCGTCGGCGCCGTCGAGCGCCGCCGAATCGAGCCCGAGCTTCCGGTAGTACGGCACCGTGGCCGCAGCATGCCGCAGGAGGGCGGCGAGGGCGCGCTGCTGGTAGAGGCGAATTTTCTCTGCGGGCCAGCGCCGCGTGCGCAGCAGCCACTGCAGATACCAACCGCATTGCAGGACGTCCGAGCCGGGCATTTCAGACGAAGACGACTTCCGCCTGCTCGGTGTAGAACTGATCGATATAGAGCCGGGCGATCGTCGACCAGCCGTAGCGGGTCTCGATCTTGCGCCGGTTATTGCGTCCGAAACGGGCGCGCAGCTCCGGCGATGCCGACAAGGTGTCGAGCGCGTCCGCAAGCCGATCGGGCGCGTGCGCGGGCACGAGCAGGCCGTTGACGCCGTCTTCGACGAGCTCCGGAATGCCTCCGATCCGGGTCGCGACCACGGGCAGGCCGCTCGCCATGCCCTCGAGCAAGGCCATGCTGAACGACTCGGACAGCGACGGAAGTAGGAACACGTCCGATTCCCGATACGCGCGAGCGAGCTCCTCGCCGCGCAAGTGTCCGCGAAAGACCACCCTGTCCGCAATGCCGAGCTGCTCGGCGAGTCGTTCGATTTTTTGCATCTGCGGGCCGAGGCCGACGAGATGGAGCTCGACGTTCCGTGCTTTCATCGCAGCGAGCGCGTTCAGCGCATCCTCGAGGCCCTTGCGCTTGATGAGCCGGGCAACGGAGATCACGCGAACGACGTCGTTCGGCCGACGCTCCTCGGACGGATGGAAGCTGCGCGCGCATACGCCGTTCGTGATCACGTCGATCTCCACGTCGGGGAACGTGCGGAGCGCGAGATCGCGCAGGGCCGCGCTATTCGCGATGACGGCTTTCGCCTCGGTCAGAATCCTTCGCGACACGGGATGAAGCAGCTTGTGAAATATCCGAAGGACCGGCGAGCGATCGTAGTTCGGCACATCCGATCCGCGAAGCGACACGATGTACGGAAGACCCGTCCGAGCCCGCCAATAGCCTGCGAGGAGACCAGTCGGGAGCGCGAAGTAGAAGTGCGCAAGATCGAACTCCCGCTCGCGGAGAAGCTGATCGAGGCGCCGTCTCGCGTGCAGCAGGTACGTGGCGGCTCCGAGTAACCCTGCATGATGTGCGCTGCGCCGAAAGCTGGGTACGCGATGGACCTCCACACCGTTGCAGTGCTCCACGGCGGGCTGGTCGTCGTGGCTGGATGACGTCAGCACGACGACCTCGCAGCCGAGCCGTGCAAGCTCCTGGGACATGAAGTACGTGGCGCTGCCCGCGCCGCCGCCGAGCGGGGGGAACTCGTAGTTGAGCATCAGTACGCGCATCAGGTACTCCGCTGTCTCGTGCGGAACCTCTTCACCCACGGCGTAGGCAGGGGCTCCGTTGTGAAGGATTTGAGCCGAACATCGCAAGCGAAGAATCTGCCGACGCGAACGAGTAATCGTCTTTCCAGGATCACCGAGCCGATTCGTGACTTGAATCGGCGCGTTGAGGCGTTGAAGACCATGGAGAGGCTATAGATCTTGTCGCGGCCCGACTGAATCAGATGCTCGTTGATGCGCTGGCGAAGCCAGGGGGCAAGGCGCTTTCCCCGGTGCGCGCGCGCGATATACATGTCGAATACGTAGGCCCCTCTCGAATCGAGCTCGAAGAGGGTGTCGCCGCCCTTTGCGGTCGGAACTTTCTCGAAGCGTACCCACGTGTAGCCAGCCAGCTCTTCGCCGATAAACACGCCGAATCCCTGCGCGCGCTCGATGCGCTCGGTGATCATCTCGGTAGAAAGCGGCCGGCACGGCATATTCGTGACGAGATGGACGTCATCCACGCCGAGCTGGGCGAAGCGCAAGTTTTTTACGGTCGCGGGAACTTCGATGGTCGCGACGCGGCGAACGGATTCCGTGACGACGTCGTAGGGGTAGAAGACGAGGCCCTTGCGGGCGAGTCGATCGAGCACCTCTTGCGTGACCAGCCCGTAGCGAAGTCGCTCGCGCACGCGAACGGCGAACTCCCGACCGGCTCCGCTCGTCGTTGCGCTTTCCAGCTTCACTGTGCTTGGCCCATGCGTTCGTACTCTGCGCCGACGCGGCCTGGCCGCGCCAACGGCAATTTGGGTGAGCGAGAAGCAGACGTAGGGCAGTGCGGCATCGATGGCGCCGCCTGTCTCACCCCTCTTTTTCCTTGTGCTGTGGCAATCGTAACACGTGGGTTCGAATGAGCCTGTATGTCGCCAACCGGCAACGCTCACGCTTCCAGTACTCCATTTAGTTCGTTGATGCAGCTTCAGAAAGTGGATCGAGAAGCAAAATATTCTAGCAACGCAAGGTTTCCGGAGGGTAACAGCGGGTCCGGGGCGAATCGTGCCGGTGAGCGCGGTTGCGTTCGCTCCGTCAACGACGGACACTGCGGCGCTCTCGAGCCCAGCAAGACCCGTCGAAGAAGTCGCCGTGCCGCCGATCGATTACTTGGTGCTTCGTACTCTGCGCCGGTGGGCGCCGCAGAGCATCGTCGAGTGGATGCTCGACCGCGACGTCGTGCTCCGGGCGGGACGAGACACCGTCAACCCCGAATTCTCGATCAAGACGTATAGAGAGGCGGGGGATCGCTCGGCCAAGTCCATCGTCGGCAGCGACGTTCTAGTATTCGGCTTCGGCGGGAGTTTCGGCGTCGCTCTCGCGTTACTCGAGGCCGGTGCAGCGCACGTTTACCTGCAGGACCCGTACGCGCCTGTTCGCCACGCACGTAACCGAAGGCTGCCCGCGGAGCGAATGGCGAAATTCTTTCGCGGCGGTCCGACGGCGTGGGAGGCCGATCCGAGTCGAGTGACTATCGTCCGGGAGCAGCTTCCGGAGTTCGCAGCGAGCCACGCGGACTGCGCGGATTGGATCGTGTCGAGCTCCGTGTTCGAGCACGTCGACGAGGTCGAGGCGAACGTTGCTGCGTGTGCTCGGATCACGAGGCCGGGCGGTATCAACGTCCACCAGATCGATCTGCGCGATCACCTGTTCAAGTATCCGTTCGAGATGCTGTGCTACTCCGAGAGCACTTGGCGGCGGTGGTTGAACGCGAGCAATAATCTCAACAGGTGGAGGGCGCCCCGGTACGAGGAGGCTTTCCGCAAACATTTCGGTGACGTGCGGGTGCGGAGGGTGAAGTCGTTGCCCGAGCAGTTCGCGCGCGCGAAGGGGAGGATACGGAAAGAGTTTCTGACCGGCGACGACGAGCTGGACTCGTGCGGTGTGATCGTCGTAGAGGCGATGCAGCCGGAATGAAAGTCGTCGGCTGAATCGCGGCGTCAGCGAAGCCCGCGTCGAGATCGTCAGCGTGCGACGAGCCGCCGCAGATCCGCCGGTCTCTCGAGGAGCTCGCTTGCGCCGGCCGCCGAGAGCTCGTCCCGCGAGCCGAAGCCCCACAGCACGCCGAGCGGGCGCACTCTGTTGGCAAGCGCGCCGACGACGTCGTGGCGTCGGTCCCCGACCATCACCGTCTCCTCGGGGGAGAGGCGCTCGATCTGCATGATGTGCGCGATCAGCTCTGCCTTGTTCGTGCGTGTGCCGTCGAGCTCGCTGCCGTGGAGTCCGTCGAAAAACCTCGAAAGCCCGAAGTGCTCGACGATCCGAACCGCATAGACGCGGGGCTTCGACGTCGCGAGGAACAGGCGTGCGTTGCTCGCGACGAGCGCCTCGAGTGCTTCGGGGATACCGTCGTATACCTCGTTCTCGAAGAGGCCGACCGTTCCGAAGCGGGCCCGATACGCCGCAATTGCGGCGGCGACGTGCTGCGGATCGCTCGTTGCGAGGATCTCGCGGAACGCATCGGCCAGCGGAGGACCGATGTAGCGGGCGAGGTCGACATCTTGCGGAAGCGGGTGGTCGAGCTCGGCGAGCGCATGGCGGATGCACCCGACGATGCCTTGCTCGGGGTTCGTCAGCGTGCCGTCTAGATCGAGGAGTATGTTCATGGGTTCGAGCTTGGCTCTCTCGTTCGAGCCTGGTCGAGTGCTCTCAAGCCTGTCTCGCTCGGCCCCGCTTCCGAAGCCGGCGCAACGTCACCGTTTGCCACGGCACCCGAATGCTCCTCGCGACGCGCTCGATCACTAGCGGCCGGTACCGTTCCGCATCCTCGGGCGTTACGTTCTCCGCGTCCTCGAACCGCCGCTGGTACTTCAGCTTCAGCCAGGAGTTGTAATCCATCTGGCACAGGACATCGAAGACGCGCCGGCTCCACCGCGGCGAGCTCTCGTCGACGCACCACGCAACGCCGAAATCGATCACGTACGGCTGTTCGCCCGCTCCGACGAGCACGTTGTCCTTGCGCTTGAGATCCCCGTGTGCGACGCCCGCGGCATGCATCGCATCGAGCGTCGCGAGCAGCCGGGCGAAGAATCCCTCTCGATCCTCGAGCCGCATCTCGTGTTGCCGCAGCGACGGCCCCTCGATGTGCTCGAGCACCAGATGGCCGTCGACGAGGCCGTACGAGCGCGGCACGCCCGGCACGCCGCGCAGCCGCTCGTAGACGGCAGCCTCGCGCCGCAACGCGCGCAAGCCTGCGCGATGCAGCAGCGGAGAGGCATGCGCCTTCTTGACGACGACGGCTCCGACCGGAGATTCGAGCAGATAGGCGGCGGCCTGATACCCGCGGCCGAGGAGCCGCCCGCCGCCGCGCTCGATTTCACGCGCGACGAAAGTCTCGAGCCCGGCGCGGTCGAGCTCGTTCAGGCTGTCTCCGCCCTCGGCCACCGTTACAGCACGGGGCGCATGACCAGCAAAATGCAGATCACGATATAAGCGGCCACGGCCGCCTCGCCGTTCTTGCCGAAGCTCTTGCGAAGCGACCACTCGCCTTCGCTCGCTCGACTCGCGTTCTTAAAGCTCGGGACGAGCGCGGGCGTGACGCGCGACCACTCCTCCCACGCAGCGCCGAACAGCCGATGCAGCTTTCGATCCTCGTACTCGATCGCGGTCGGGTACCAGAACCAGAAGAACGCGATAGCGACGGGCAGCGCCCACCACTGCCAGCTCGCGATCGCGAAACCGACGAGCACGAGGATATTCCCGGTATAGAGCGGATGCCGAACGAGCGCATACGGGCCATGCTGCGCGAGCTCCGCGTTCTTCATGATGAAGCCGCTCGCGTAGAGCCGGATCGCCGTGCCGATGATCACGAGCGGCACGCCGAGCACGATCGACAGGGTCGTCGGATCGGCGGCCAACGCGAACACGAGGATCAGCGCGATGCCGAGACCCTGACGTGCGATCTCGTTATAGCGAAGCTCCCGGATCGCGTGGCTGATGCCGGTGAGCGGCGGCAAATCCTTCGTTCGATGCGACATCTAGCTTTACCTTCTCCTTGATCTCGCGAGAAACACCGCGTCGGGCACGCTTTCTCGTTAGAGTGCGTCGGACAGCGTTCTTCGAGCGGCGAGGCGGGGCCGTTACTCTCCGGCCGTCTGCACCGCGGCGAACGCCTCGCGAGTCAGATTCCTGATCCCGCCGGGCGCGACGAGCACATCGTCCTCGACCCGAATGCCGCCGTACGGCAGCAGCCGCTCCACCGCGTCCCAGTCGACGCGGGCTCGGTTCGGGGCCGCCATTGTGCGCAAAAGCGCCGGAATAAAGTAGACGCCCGGCTCGATCGTGACGACGAAACCGGGCTCGACCTTCCGTGTAAGCCGCAGGAACGGGTGCTCGGGCGGCGGCGGGCGCTGCTCGCCGTCCGGCGAGATCTGGCGCCCGCCGGCGTCGTGCACCTGGAGGCCGAGGAGGTGCCCGAGCCCGTGCGGCAGGAACGTTCGCGTGACGCCGTGCTCGAGCGCCTCGTCCGCGCTGCAGCGCAAGAGTCCGTGCTCGAACAGCACGCCGGCGAGGAGCGCGTGCGCGCGCTCGTTGAGCGCGACGAAGTCGACGCCGGCGCGAAGCTCGCGGCAGAGCGTCTGCTGCATCGCGTCGATCGAGTCGCGCAGAGCCTCGAACTCGGCCGCATGCCGCACCGTCGTCCGCGTGATATCCGAGCCGTAGCCGAGGAACGCGGCTCCCGCGTCGATCAGCAGCGTCGCCGCGCGCTCGGGCGCGGTGCGCTCGAGGCGCTGATAGTGCAGCACCGCGGCATTCCGATCCGCCGCGACGATCGCGTTGTACGGCAGCTCGCTCTCGCGCTGCCCGACCGCGCCGCAGTAGCGCTGGTGCAGCTCGAACTCCGACGTGCTCGCCGAGAACGCGCTCGCGACCGCGCGATGTCCGCGCACGGCGATCGCGGAGGCGCGCTCGAGACACGCGATCTCGTACGTCGTCTTGTATGCCCGATGGAAATCGAGCACGTGCAGCAATGCGGGATCGTCGACGGATGCGAACCGTATCCGCTCCGACGCCGCGCCCGGCTCGCCGATCGCGCCGGTACGCGGCGGCATGTCCGCGAGCAGCCGCGCGACCTCATCGTCGTTACGTGCAATCCGCACGTCGACGAGGTCGGTCCAGAACCCTTCCGGGTCCTTCGGCGGCGCGTGCCAGAAGTCTTCGTGCTGCAGGTAGACGAGGCGCGGCCGCCGGCCGGGCATCAGGGTCAGCACGGAGCCGACGGCGTCTGTCAGCGGGACGAATGCCTTGAAATACGGTTCGATGCGGAACGGGTACGGCACGTCGTCGCGGGCCGGGAAGCGCTCGACGCCCGCGAAGACGCACACGGCATCGAGCCCGGCGGCGTCGAGCGCCTGCTCGAGGCGCTGCGACATCGTGTCGAGGTGGGCGGCATACGGCGATCGCAGGCGATCGTCCATGGCGGAGTGCATCTCGGCGGACTCCTTCGTGCGGCGATCCGGAAATGATAGCGCCGGGGCGCGCGCGCGGCCCGGCGCCGTGCTTGCCTTCGCGGCCGGTGCTCGTCACTATGCCGATCCCGCGCGTGGGGCAGCGTCCGCCGCGTGGCGACGAACAGAGGGATTCGATGATGGAAACGGTTCTGACGGGGATCACGACCACCGGCGCCCCGCACATCGGCAACTACGTCGGCGCTATCCGCCCGGCGATTGCGGCGAGCGAGAATCCGAACACGCGCTCGTTCCTGTTCCTCGCCGACTATCACTCGCTCGTCAAGGGCCGCGATCCGGAGCGGATGGCGCCGTCGACGCTCGAGATCGCGGCGGCGTGGCTCGCATGCGGGCTCGATCCGGACCGGGTCGTGTTCTATCGCCAGTCGGATATCCCCGAGATCCTCGAGCTCAACTGGATCCTGACGTGCCTGACCGCGAAAGGCCTGATGAACCGCGCGCACGCGTACAAGGCCGCGGTCGCAGAGAACGAGGCGAGCGGCGATCGCGATCCGGACCAGGGGATCACGATGGGGCTCTTCTGCTACCCGATCCTGATGGCCGCGGACATCCTGATGTTCAAGACGCACAAGGTGCCGGTCGGCAGCGATCAGATTCAGCACGTCGAGATGGCGCGCGACATCGCGGGCCGTTTCAATCACCACTACGGCGAGACGTTCGTGCTGCCCGAGGCCGTCGTCGAGGAGCACACGGCGATTCTGCCGGGTCTCGACGGCCGCAAGATGTCGAAGAGCTACGGCAACACGATCCCGCTGTTCGCGCCGTCGAAGCAGCTTAGGAAGCTGATCATGCGGATCAAGACGAACTCGCAGGAGCCCGGCGAGCCGAAGAACCCCGACGACAGCGCGCTGTTCGCAATCTATCGTGCGTTTGCGACCCCCGAGGAGACGGCTGCGATTCGTCAGCGCTATGCGGAAGGCATCGGCTGGGGCGAGATGAAGCAGATTCTGTTCGAGTACATCGACGCGCATCTCGCCGATGCGCGCGCGGAGTACGAGCGGCTGATCGCGGCACCGGAGCACGTCGAGCGGATTCTGCTCGAAGGAGCGGAGAAGGCCCGCGAGGTCAGCCGGCCGTTCCTCGCCGAGATACGCCGCGCGGTGGGCGTGCGTCCGCTGTCGGGGCTGCGGCTCGCTCCGTGACGGACGAGCAGCGGTCGGCGCGAGCCGGGCGGGACCGGAGCAGGTCTGTCGTCGTTTCCGGCTTCGACCCCGCCTTTGCGCCGGCCGGCGGTCGGATCGACTAGCTCGCGCCCGTGTCGAGCTCGCGCACGACGAGGACCTCGGCGAGCTCGCCGTTTTCCTTGCGGATCAACGTCGACGGGTAAGTGAGCTCGCCGCGGTCGGCCCAGTCGAAGAAGCTTTCGACGACGTCGGCCGTGCCGCCGTCGTCGCTCTCGACGGTCGTCCGGATTCGCGCGAGCCGCGCCTGGTCGTCGACGTAGCCGCGCACCTCGTGGCCGTCGACCGTGAAGCTCACGACCCGATACTCGACGCCGCCGACCGTCTCGGTTCCGACCGATGCGTCGTTCGCGAGCGCTCCGGCGACGAACGCGTGCGGCGTCAGCCAGTAGCGGTGCCGCAGCGGCCACTCGGCGCTCGCGTCGATCGTCGTCGTCGCCGGCGGCTGCCGCTCGGCGTCCGGAGCCGACGATTCCGCGCGGACCTGCTCGATCTCGAGCGATTCGGCGCCGAGATCGAGCGTCTGGGTCTCACTGACGATTCGATAGTAGCTGCGCTCGGATTTCGCCGGCGGCGGCACGTACATCGCAGAGGACGGCTCGGTTTCGGACGTTGCGAGCCCCGCCACTGCGGGCGCGGGCTGCGGCTCGGCCGCGGTTTCGGCGGGGCGCTCGTCGTCGGCGCGTACCTCGTAACCGGAGCCCGATGCGACGAGCTTCAACGCCTTGACCTCTCCGATCCGCAGCGCTTCGGCGGCGGATTCGAGCACCTCCGCTGCATTCTGCGCGCTCGCCCCGAACGGCAGCGCCAGCAAAAGCAGCGTGAATCCTTGCCACGCGTTCTTTGCCATGACCCTCCTCCGAGTGTTTTTCGTTACGCCTCCGCTTTTGCGCGGCTCGCCGCACGCGGCCGCCGTCGAGCTTTGCTCGTCGTGCCGGAGCGCTCCGCGGCCGCGGGCTCGAGCACGGTCCGCAGCCAGCGCCCGGTATGCGAGCGCTCCTCGGCTGCGACCGCCTCCGGGGTGCCCGTTGCGATGATCTCGCCGCCGCCCGAGCCCCCTTCGGGCCCCAGATCGATGATCCAGTCTGCCGTCTTGATCACGTCCAGGTTGTGCTCGATGACGACTATCGTATTGCCCTGATCGCGCAACTGGTAGAGCACCTCGAGGAGCTGCGCGACGTCCTGGAAATGCAGGCCCGTCGTCGGCTCGTCGAGGACATACAAGGTCGAGCCGGTGCTGCGCTTCGACAGCTCCTTCGCAAGCTTCACGCGCTGCGCCTCGCCGCCGGATAAGGTCGTCGCGTTCTGGCCGAGCTTCACGTACGAGAGCCCGACCGCCATCAAGGTCTCCAGCTTCGTCGCGATCTGCGGCACGTTGCGAAAGAACGCGAGCGCGTCCTCGACCGTCATCTCGAGGACCTCGTGGATGTTCTTGCCCTTGTAGCGGATGTCGAGCGTCTCGCGGTTGTAGCGCCGGCCGTGGCATGCGTCGCACGGCACGAAGATGTCCGGCAGGAAGTGCATCTCGACCTTGATTACGCCGTCGCCCTGGCACGCCTCGCAGCGCCCGCCTTTCACGTTGAAGCTGAAGCGGCCCGGCGAGTAGCCGCGCGAGCGCGCTTCCTGCGTCGCGGCGAAGAGCTCGCGGATCGGCGTGAAGAGGCCGGTATAGGTCGCCGGGTTCGAGCGGGGCGTCCTGCCGATCGGGCTTTGGCTGATATCGATCACGCGGTCGATATGCTCGAGCCCTTCGACCGCGGCGACGGGCGCGGGATCGAGGCTGCTCTTGTTGATGCGCTCGGCGGCCGTCTTGTACAGCGTGTCGTTGACGAGCGTGCTCTTGCCGGAGCCCGAGACGCCGGTGACGCACGTCATCAGCCCGACCGGGAACTCGACGTCGATGCCCTTCAGGTTGTTGCCCGACGCGCCGCGGAGGCGGATCACGATGTTCGGGTCGAACGGCCGGCGCTCCGCCGGCACCGGGATCCGCCTGCGCCCCGACAGGTATTGCCCCGTCAGCGATGCCGCGTTCGCGCAGATCTCGGCCGGGGTGCCCTGCGCGACGACCTGGCCGCCGTGCGCGCCGGCGCCGGGCCCGAGATCGACGACGTGGTCGGCCGCGAGTATCGTCTCGCGGTCGTGCTCGACGACGAGCACGGTGTTGCCGAGATCACGCAGGTGGATCAGCGTGTTCAGCAGCCGCTCGTGATCGCGCTGATGCAGGCCGATCGACGGCTCGTCGAGGATGTACATGACGCCGACGAGCCCGGAGCCGATCTGGCTCGCGAGCCGGATGCGCTGCGCCTCGCCGCCGGACAAGGTATCGGCGCTCCTGTCGAGCGTGAGGTAGCCGAGGCCGACGTCGACGAGGAACCGGATCCGATTCGTGATCTCGGTGACGATCTTCTCGGCAACCTCGCCGCGCCAGCCGCCGATCTCGAGGCCGGCGAAGAGCTCGAGCGCGTCGGCGACGCCGAGCCCGCTGATCTCGGGCAAGGTCTTATCGGCGACGAAGACGTTGCGCGCGGCGGTGTTCAAGCGTGTGCCGCCGCAGCTCGGGCATGTCTGCACGCTCTGATACTTCGCGAGCTCCTCGCGGACAGCGCTCGACTCCGTCTCCTGATAGCGCCGCTGCATGTTCGGGATCACGCCTTCGAAACGATGGCGGCTGCGGTACTCGCTGCCGCGGTCGTTCTTGTAGCTGAAGACGATCTCCTCGCTGCCGCTGCCTTCGAGCAGCACCTTGCGGACGGATTCCGGCAGCGACTCGAACGGCTGCTCGACGTCGAAGCCGTAGTGCTCGGCGAGCGACGTGATCATCTGAAAGTAGTACGGGTTGCGGCGATCCCAGCCGCGGATCGCGCCGCCCGCGAGCGACAGGCTCGGGTGACGCACGATCCGGTCGACGTCGAAGAACCGCCGCGCGCCGAGGCCATCACACTCCGGGCACGCGCCGACAGGGTTATTGAACGAGAAGAGCCGCGGCTCGAGCTCCGGGATGCTGTAGCCGCAGATCGGGCATGCGAACTTGTTCGAGAAGACGAGCGGCGGCCGGTCCTCGTCGAGGAATGCGACCTGCGCGACGCCGTCGCCGAGCGCGAGCGCGGTCTCGAACGATTCGGCGAGCCGCAGCGCGAGATCGTCGCGCACGCGGATCCGGTCGACGACGACCTCGATGTCGTGCTTCTTCTTCGGGCTCAGCTTCGGCGGATCGTCGAGCTCGACGAGCGCGCCGTCGATCCGCGCGCGCACGAAGCCCTGTGCGCGCAGCGACTCGATCGCCTCGACGTGCTCGCCCTTGCGCCCCTTGACGATCGGCGCGAGCAGCATCACGCGCGTGCCGTCGGGCAGCGCGGTGACCTGATCGACCATCTGCGAGACGCTCTGCGCCTCGAGCACGGTGCCGTGCTCGGGACAGCGCGGAATGCCGGCGCGCGCGAACAGCAGCCGCAGGTAGTCGTGGATCTCGGTGACCGTGCCGACGGTCGAGCGCGGATTGTGCGACGTCGATTTCTGCTCGATCGAGATCGCGGGTGAGAGCCCCTCGATGTGGTCGACGTCCGGCTTGTCCATCATCGACAGGAACTGCCGCGCGTAGGCCGACAGCGACTCGACGTAGCGGCGCTGGCCCTCGGCGTAGAGCGTGTCGAACGCGAGCGACGACTTGCCGGAGCCGGACAGCCCGGTGAACACGATCAGCTTGTCGCGCGGCAGGTCGAGATCGACGTTCTTCAGGTTGTGCGTGCGGGCGCCGCGAATCTGGATCGTCTGCATCGGGGGATCGGGCCGCTTCTCGGGGGAATCGAAAACTATACGACGCCGCGAAACGGCGGCGCAAAACGCAGGATGTTTCGACGCCGCTACGGCCCTAAAAGTTGCCGAAAAATCGTGCCAGGCACGATTTTCGCGGCGATTCTGGCCGCTCGGCCGAGAAACGATCGTGAGAACGGCAGACCGACATCGTACAATGCCGGCGTCCGGGCCCCGCGCCCCGCAGTTTCCACCGTCCACCCGCTTGCCACGCAGGAGCTTCGATGGCCAGAGGCATCAATAAAGTCATTCTGATCGGTAACTTGGGCGCCGATCCCGAGACGCGCTACATGCCGAGCGGCGGCGCCGTCACGAACCTGCGTATCGCGACGACCGACTCCTGGAAGGACCGGGAAACCGGCGAGCAGCAGGAGCGCACGGAGTGGCACAACGTCGCGATGTTCGGCCGGCTGGCCGAGATCGCGGCCGAGTACCTGCGCAAGGGCTCGCAGGTTTATATCGAGGGGCGTCTGCGCACGCGCAAGTGGCAGGACCGGGACGGCAACGATCGATATACGACCGAGATCGTCGCGAACGAGATGCAGATGCTCGGCAGCCGCCCGGGAGCCGGGGCGCCGGCCCGGTCGCAGCCGCAGTCGAGCCCGGCGGGCGGCCCGCCGGCCGAGGATTTCGACGACGATATCCCGTTCTAGGCACCGGCTCGGCCCCGTGTCGACACATCCGCCGGCAACGGGCCGATGCCGGCGGCGGCATACCGGCCCGGCGGCCGGCGAAAAAAGGGGGCGCGAACACCTTTTGCTCGCGCCGCCGGCGCGCTAGGCTCTAGCGCTTCCGATCGCAACGGACCTCAGGACGACGTCCCTTTGGCGCAGCGGTTTTTCATTCAGACGTTCGGTTGCCAGATGAACGAGTACGACTCGGCCAAGATGGCCGACGTGCTCGTCGAGCATTTCGGCGCAATCCCGGCCGAGCGGCCGGACGACGCGGATATCCTGCTGCTGAACACGTGCTCGATCCGCGAGAAGGCCCAGGAGAAGGTGTTTTCGCTGCTCGGCCGATGGCGGCATCTGAAAGCCGAGAAGCCTCACGCGATCATCGGCGTCGGCGGCTGCGTCGCGAGCCAGGAAGGCGAGGCGCTGCTTGCGCGCGCGCCGTTCGTCGACGTCGTGTTCGGCCCGCAGACACTGCATCGGCTGCCCGAGATGATCACGCAAGTGCGTGCCGGCCGGCCGAGCGTCGTCGACGTGAGCTTCCCGGAGATCGAAAAGTTCGACCGGATTCCGGAGCCGCAGAGCGCCGCCTGCACAGCGTTCCTGTCGGTGATGGAAGGCTGCAGCAAGTACTGCACGTATTGCGTCGTGCCGTACACGCGCGGCGAGGAGATCAGCCGGCCGCTCGACGACGTGATCGCCGAAGCCTGGCGGCTCGCCGAGCTCGGCGTCAAGGAAATTAACCTGCTCGGACAGAACGTCAACGCGTATCGCGGCCCGACTCACGACGGCCGTACGGCGGATCTCGCGACGTTGATCCATTACGTCGCGGCGATCGACGGCATCGAGCGCATCAGGTTCACGACGTCGCACCCGGTCGAATTCACGGATTCGCTGATTTCGGCGTATGCCGAAGTGGAGAAGCTGGCAAGCTTTCTGCATCTGCCGGTGCAAAGCGGCTCGGATCGCGTGCTGGCGCTGATGAAGCGTGGGCACACGGCGGCGGAGTACGTGGAGAAGATCGACAAGCTGAAGCAGGCCCGGCCCGGGATCTCGATCTCGTCGGATTTCATCGTCGGTTTCCCGGGCGAGACGGAACGCGATTTCGAGGAGACGCTCGAGCTGATCCGCCGCGTCGGCTTCGATCAGTCGTTCAGCTTCATCTATAGCGCTCGTCCCGGCACGCCGGCCGCGGCGATCGCGGACGAGGTGCCCCGCGAGGTCGCGCAGGCCCGCCTCGAGCGGCTTCAGGCGCTCGTCAACGAGCAGGCGCGCGCAATCAGCCGCTCGATGATCGGCAGCGTGCAGCGCGTGCTCGTCGAGCGCGTGTCGAAGAAATCCGCGCGCGAGATCGCCGGGCGCACCGAGAACAACCGCTGGGTGAATTTCGCCGGCGATCCTTCGCTCGTTGGAGGATTCGTCGACGTGCGCATTACCGAGGCCTTGCCGAATTCGCTGAGGGGCCGCCTTGAAGCCGGGCCGGCACTGAGATCCATTGCCTGACGCGCCGACATCCGAGTACCGCGCCGAGCTCCTGCTCGTCCCGGACGATCACCGCCGGCTCGCGAATCTCGCGGGTCAGCTCGACGAGCATCTGCGCCTGATCGAGCAGCGGCTCGGCGTGCGCATCAAGAACCGCGGCAACCGCTTCGAGATCGCGGGGCCGGAGGAGGCCGTCGAGAAGGCCCGCGCCGTCCTCGTCGATCTGTTCGCCGCGACCGAGGCCGACCAGCTCGATCCGGAGCGCGTACACCTGTCGATCGTCGAGCACGACCGTCCGGGCGGGCGCGGCGAGCGTGACGAGTCCGTGATTCGCACGCGGCGGCGAGACGTGCGCGCTCGCGGCGCGCACCAGGCCGAGTACGCGAAAGCGATGCGCGAGCGCGATCTGACGTTCGGCATCGGGCCGGCCGGCACCGGCAAGACTTACATGGCCGTCGCGGCCGGCGTCGAGGCGCTGCTCGCGGACGCCGTGCGCCGCATGGTGCTCGTGCGGCCGGCGGTCGAGGCCGGCGAGCGGCTCGGTTTCCTGCCCGGCGACATGTCGCAGAAGGTTGATCCGTACCTTCGGCCGATGTACGACGCGCTGTACGAGATGCTGGGCTTCGACCGGGTCGCGCGGCTCGTCGAGCGGCAGGTCATCGAGATCGCGCCGCTTGCGTTCATGCGCGGGCGGACGTTGAACGAGTCGTTCGTGATCCTCGACGAAGCGCAGAACACGACGCCGGAGCAGATGAAGATGTTCCTGACGCGGATCGGCTTCGGCTCGCGCGCGGTCGTCACCGGCGACATCACGCAGACCGACCTGCCGCCGGGCCGCGAATCCGGCCTGAAGCAGGCGTCCCGCGTGCTGCGGGACGTGCCGGGCATCGCGTTCGTCGACTTCGACTCGACGGACGTGGTCCGTCACCCGCTCGTGCAGAAGATCGTGACGGCGTATGCGCGCGAGGAAGCCCGCCTGCGCGAGGAGGAGGCGGCGAGCCGAGGCCAGGACGGTCGCCCCCGGGCCCGCCGGGAGCGATGAGCAAGCCGCGGTTGCGCGTGGCCGTGCAGCGGGCCGCGGAATGCCCGTGGCTGCCGGCCACCGCGGTCATTCGACGCTGGGCCGCTTCCGCGGCAGGCCCCGGGCACGGCGGCGAGCTGACGGTGCGGGTCGTCGACGAGGCGGAGTCCGCGCTGCTGAACGAAACCTATCGCGGAAAAGCAGGTCCGACGAACGTGCTCGCGTTCCCGGCGGACGTTCCGGCCCTTCCCGATGCCACGGAGCCCCCGCCGCTCGGCGACCTCGTGATCTGCGCGCCGGTCGTCGAGCGCGAGGCGGCCGAGCAGGGCAAGGCAGTCCTTGCCCATTTCGCCCACCTCGTCGTGCATGGCACCTTGCACCTGATCGGGCACGACCACGAGGAGGAGGCTGCCGCGCAGGTCATGGAGGCGCGGGAGCGCGAGGTGCTCGGAGGTTTCGGCTTCGCGGACCCGTACGGGGCGGAATAAGGGGTCCGACACGTTTTTCGAGTGCTTCCCTTGAACCATCTCGCCCCTGACGCCAATATACGGTCCAATTCGATGTCCGACGACTTGCCCCCTATAAACGACGCGCCGGGCCTGACCAGCTGGTGGTCGCGGTTGTTCCAAAGCCGCGGCGACGAGATCAAAGGCCGGGAAGAAATCGCGGCGTTCCTTGCCGAGAGTTGCCACCGCGGCTTGCTCGCACCGGACGAGTACGCCATGTTGCAGGGCGTCCTCGAGGTCTCGCAAACCCACGTGCGCGACATTATGGTGCCTCGCTCGCATATGGTCGTGCTCGAGAAGGACGCGTCGATCGACGTCCTGCTGAAGACGATCGTCGAGTCGGGCCACTCCCGTTTCCCGGTGATCGGCGAGGACCGGGACGAGGTCGTCGGTATCCTGCTCGCGAAGGATCTGCTGAAGCATTTCGGCCAGGACACGAGCTCGTTCGATCTCGAAAGCCTGCTCCGGCCGGCCGTGTTCATCCCAGAGAGCAAGCGTCTCAACACGCTGCTGACGGAGTTCAGGCAAAGCCACAATCACATGGCCATCGTCGTCGACGAGTACGGCGGCGTGTCCGGGCTTGCGACGATCGAGGACGTGCTCGAGCAGATCGTCGGCGACATCGACGACGAGCACGATCCGGAGGAAGCCGAATCGATCCAGGATCAAGGCGACGGGCGCTTCCACGTGCTCGGCCTCACGCGGATCGAGGACTTCAACGAGTATTTCTCGACCGACTTGAGCGACGAGGAATACGACACGATCGGCGGCCTGATCATGCATGAGCTCGGGCGCCTGCCGCGCCGCGGCGAGCACATCGATTTCGGCGGCTTCCGCTTCCGGGTCCTGCGCGGTGACCGACGCCGTATCCAGACCGTCGAGGTCGCGCGCCTCCCGGACGGCGTCGCCGCCTGACGTGCGTCGAATGGCGGCGTACCGCCACGGCGCCGTCCGACGCTTCGAACGAACGCATCCATGACCGAACGCGACGGAGACCGATCCGCGCGGCCGTTCCGGCCGCGCGCCGTGAAAGCCGCGCTCGCCGTAACCGCCGGCGCCGCGCTGCCGCTCGCGTTCGCTCCGTTCGATCTCTTCTTCGTCGCGCCGCTCGCCTACGCCGTGCTGTTCCTCGTATGGCAGCACGAGACGCCCCGCCGCGCGTTCGTGCTCGGCTTCCTGTTCGGCTTCGCAAGCTTCCTCGCCGGCGTGCACTGGGTGTATGTGAGCCTGCACGTCTACGGGCTGCTTCATCCGCTGATCGCGGCGACGATGACCGCGCTGTTCGTCGCCGTGCTCGCGCTGTTTCCGGCCCTGACCGGCCTCGTCGCCGGCGCGCTCCGAAGCACGTCCGGCCTTGCCGCATGGCTCGTGACCTTACCGGCGCTTTGGGTGCTGACCGAATGGCTCCGCGGCTGGCTGTTTACCGGCTTCGGCTGGCTTTCGGCCGGCTACAGCCAGACGGACTCGTGGCTCGCGGCGCTCGCGCCGGTCGGCGGCGTGCACGCGATGAGCTGGGCCGTGCTGCTGTCGGCGGGCGTGCTCGCGGTGCTCGCGCGCGGTGCGGGGCGCGAGCGCTCGCTCGCGCTCGCCGCGCTCGCCGTGATTTGGGGCGGAGCCTACGCGGTCGGCGGCGTCGGGTTCACGCGTCCGAAGGGGGAGCTCCTGTCGGTGGCGCTCGTCCAGGGCGCCGTTCCGCAGGAGCTGAAGTGGCGCGAGGAGCAGTTCCAGTCGACGCTGCGGCTATACCGGGAGCTGACCGAGCAGGCCGTCGGCAACGACCTGATCGTGTGGCCCGAGGCCGCGATCCCGACCCTGTACGACTATCTGACGAGCTATCTGGACGGCATCGAGCGGATGGCCGCGGACGGCGGCAGCACGGTCGTGCTCGGCGTGTTGACCGGCACGATCGAGGATTTCCAGAACGCGCTCGTCGCGCTCACGGAGCCGCGGCAGTTCTATTACAAGCGGCATCTCGTGCCGTTCGGCGAGTATTTTCCAGTGCCGGGTTTCGTGCGCGAGTGGCTGCGGCTGATGAGCCTGCCGTATATCGATGCGGAGCCGGGCCCGGCGGGGCAGCCGCCGCTCGACGTCGCCGGCGAGCGGCTCGCGATCACGATCTGTTACGAGGCGGTGTTCGGCGCGGAGCAGCTGCACTCGCTGCCCGAGTCGACCTTGCTCGTGAACGTGAGCAACGATGGCTGGTTCGGCAACTCGATCGGCCCGCATCAGCATCTGCAGATCGCGCGCGTGCGCGCGGCGGAGGCGGGGCGCTACATGCTGCGCGCGGCGAACACCGGAATCACCGCGGTGATCGATCCTCGAGGGCGCGTCGTGTCCCGGATTCCGCAGTTCGAGCCAGGCGTGCTGACGGACGTCGTGCAGGGCTTCAATGGCGCGACGCCGTATGCGGTCGTCGGCAACTACCCGGTCGTGCTCGGAACACTGCTCGTGCTCCTGCTTGCGCGGTTCAAAGCGCTGCTTGCGCAGCTCGGCCGGACCGGCGCCGGCAACGCGGCAGGGGCTCGGGGGAAAGCCTAAGGTCGTCGAGCGCGGGCCGACGGCCGGAGTCGTGCTGAATCGTACGTTCGAGCTTGCGGTCGAACTACGGGCTCGCGTCGACACGCAGTGGCAAACGGGCGACCGGCTGCCACTCTCCGTCCGCGTCGCCTTCGACGATCACCTCGTAGTTGCCCGGCGCGAGACGGTCGCCCGGCACCGGAACTGCGAGCGCCTCCTCGTAGCCCGGCTCGATCCCGCTCGTTTGCAGGATCGGCGCCGCGAACGGCTGCGACGCGCGTAACGTGACGCGGAACGTCTCGAAGTCGTACGACCCCGGATCTACCATCAGCAGAATCCATTCGCCGTCGTCCGGGCGGGCAATCACGTGCGCGTCGCCGCGGGTCGCGAACAGCGGCTCGATTCGGAATGCGGGCACGTCGCCGCTCACGAGGTCTCGCAGCTCGACGTTCTGCACGTAAAGTGCGCTCGACAGCACCAGCGAGGCGGCAAGCAGCACGGTTGCGGCAGCTGCATACGGCACGGAGCCGAAGAACGCGCGCGGACGGCGCGGCCGGGGCTCCGGCAGCTCGCCGCGCAGCGCGAGCTCGCCGAGCCCGTCGCGGAGCCGCTCCGTCAGCTCGAGCTGCTCGACGAGCTCCGGATCGCCGAGGTACGTCTCCTCGAACGCCTCTTCTTCGCTCGGCGTGAGCTTGCCTTGCAGGTAGCGCTCGATCACGAGCTGTCGTTCGATGTCTTGGCGGGTCATGCTCATATACGACTAGTGTCCTCTTGGCCGCGGAACTCTCAGCTGACGACGTCGAGGTTGCGCCGCTTCTCCGTCTGCATCAGCAACGCCTTGAACCGCTGCTTCGCGCGGAACAGCACGCGGTTGAAATGCGACGCATCGATGCCGAGAGCATCGCATACCCGCTCGCGGTCCTGGTCCATCAGATAGAGACGGACGAGCACCTCGCGGTCGCGCTCGACCGGCAGCTCGTCGAGCAACGTGCGCACCACGGCCGCGAGCTGCGCCCGCGACAGCGAGTCCCCCGGGCCCGGGCGGTTGTCCGACGCCGCGTCGATCGCCGCGAGGTCCGGCGACGTCGCGCGGCGTTTCGTCTTGCGCTGCTCTGCGATCACCAGATTGACCGCGATGCCGCGCAGGTAAGCGCCGAGCCGCTCCGGATCGTCGATCGAAGACGTGCGCAGCTTCTCGATCGCGACGACGTACGCCTCCTGGCGTAAATCCTTTGCGAGCTCCGCATCCGCGGTCCGTCTCTTCAGCAGGTACAGGAGACCGCGGCCGTAACGCTCGATCATCTCGTGCTCCGCCGAGCGGTCGCCGCGGCCGATCCTGCGCACGAGGTCGGCCGACACCTGCGCCTCGAGTGCGTCGCGCTCGAGCGGCGCCTTCACGTCGATGCTCCTCTGATCATTCACGTCTCAACATCTCGCAAGTGAGACGGTAACACCAATGGCGGCACTTTATCGACTGACGGCGACGCGAACGGCTCGTCGGGTGTCACGAAAGGAACGTCAGAGGGGAAACGGCCATGAACATCATCGAGAAAAAGCTCTTCAAGAGTGAACGCAGTTACGGATGGGTGCTCGAGGTGCTGATATTCGCGACGGTCACGCCCGCGCTCATCTATGGCGTCTTGTCTCTCGGCAACCTGCCGACTGCGTGAGCGGCTCGAATGAGCGGGCATGCACGGTCGGAAACGGCCGCGCCGAGGCGAATCGAAACTTCGCTTCGCGCGGCCTCGCGGCCGGGCGCCGTCACGCGGCCGCGCGTGACGGCGGCGGTAAGCGTCGCGCTGTTCTTCGTGCACGCGCTCGTCCTGCTCGTCTGCTATTACCTGCTGAAAACGCTGCGCGAGCCGCTGCTCCTGACCGAAGGCTCGCCGGAGGTCAAGAGCATCGCGCAGGCGGCCGTTGCGTCGGTGCTGCTCGTTCTGGTTCCGGCTTACGCCGCCGCCGCGAAGCGACTCGATCGCCGCAAGCTCGTCCGCGGGATCACCGTATTTTTCGCCGCGAATCTGTTGCTTTTCTGCGTGCTCGGTCGTGCCGGTGCGGACATCGCGGTCGCCTATTACGTGTGGGTGGGCGTGTTCGGCGTCGTAATCGTCGCGCAATTCTGGGCGCATGCCGCGGACGCGTTCGACGTCCAAAACGGTGAGCGGGTGTTCCCCGTCATTGCCGGCGGCGCGGTGCTCGGGGGCTTCATCGGGCCGCTGCTGTTCCGCGTTCTGTATCCGCCGCTCGGCGTCTGGCCGCTGATGCTGATCTGCGCGGGGCTCCTTGCAGCGACGCTGCCGCTGATGGAGTGGAGCCGCCGCGCGGTGCCCGAGTCCTGCCGCTCGAGCGATCCGGTCGCTGCGCCGACTGCCCCCGCGGGTTTCTCGCTCGTGCTGAACGATCGTTATCTGCGCCAGCTTGCGCTGCTCGTCGTGCTGCTCAACTGCGTGAACACGACCGGTGAATATCTGCTGTCGAAGCACGTCGTCGCGTATGCCGACCGCGTCGTCGGGCTCGATCCCGACCTCGACCGCGGCGACGTCATCGGTGCGTTCTACGCGAGCTTCTACTTCGCCGTGAACACGCTTGCGGTCGCGACGCAGCTGCTGCTCGTCGGCCGCATCTTCCGCTGGGTCGGTATCGCCGGAGCGGTGCTCGTGGCGCCGCTCTTCGCCGTCGTCGGCTACGCGCTCGCGGCATTCGTGCCGGTCTTCGCGATCGTGAAGCTCGTGAAGACCGTCGAGAACGGGGTGAACTACTCGTTGACGAATACCGTGCGCCACTCGCTCTATCTGCCGCTCGCCCCGGGCGCGAAGTACGAGGGCAAGACCGCGATCGACGCGTTCTTCTGGCGCTTCGGCGACGTGCTCCAGGCCGGTATCGTCTACGCCGGCGCGAATGCATTCGGCTTCGGAGTACGCGAGTTCGCGTGCTTGAACCTCGGCCTCGCGCTGCTGTGGCTGCTCGTCGCCGTGCGGCTGTCGCGCAGCTACGCCGAGCGCAAGCAGCCGTCCGCGAATCATTCGCTCGGCGATCCGCGCTCGGCCGCTGCCGCCTCGAACGCGCCGGCGATGTTCAAACGGCCGTGCCCGTAGCGATCGTCCCGCCCGGACGGGTCGTTGCCGAGGTAGTCGGCGCCTTCCTGAAGCCAGTGCTTGATCTCGGCAGGCGTCGCGTCCGGATAAGCGGCGAGCAACAGTGCGGCGGCGCCGGCGACGAGCGGCGCGGACATCGACGTTCCAAAAAAGCACGCGTAGCTGCCGAAGTTCGTCAGCGACAGTATGTCGGTGCCTGGGGCGGACAGCGACACCTCGGGTCCGCGGTTGCTGCCCCAGATCCCGTAAGCCTCCGAGCTCTCGCACTGATGGACCTGAAAGTCGTCCCACTGATTCGTCGCGCTGACGGCGATGACGCCGCCAGCGAGGATCGGATCGGAGCTGCCGGCGAGCCGTGCGGGGTAGAAGACCGAGCGGTTTTCGCCGGTCGCGCAAGCCGGCGCATTCGCGTCGAAGATCGCATCGTGTTGACCGGCCGCGAAGACAACGACGGCATTCGCTTCGATCGCTTCGCGGATGGCGGTATTCAGACGGCTATCGTCCGGTCCGTGCAAACCCCATGCGCCGACGAGCACACGAGCGCCGAGGTCTGTCGCCTCCTCGATGCCCTTTGCGACGAGCGTCCAAGGCAGCACCCATCTGCAATCTCCGGCGGCGCAGCCTGCGTAGGCGATCCTGATTGGGGCGATTCGCGCGTGCCAGTCGACACCGGCGATACCCATGCCGTTATTCGACGCTGCGGCCGCGACACCAGCGATCGACGTGCCGTGATGGTCATCGGGGAGGGGTTCAGTCGTTCCGCTACCGGTGACGTCGACGCCCGGCGCGATCTTGTTCGTCAAGTCCGGGTGATCGGACGAGACGCCGAGGTCAATGACCGCGATCGTCACGGCCGCGGAGCCCTGCGAGACCTGCCAGCCTGAGATCGCGTTGATGTCCGCTCCCGCACTTCCGCCGAACGAACCCTCGGCAATGTTGCGCAGCGACCATTGCTGCGGAAAAAGCGCGTCGTTCGGAGATCCGGTCCATGTCGTCGGTGGAGCAGACGGGCAGCGTGAATACGACGGCGCAGGCGTTCCCGCGAAAGGCTCCGTTTCGGGCCCGCCGAGCGCATCCGCTGCGGGTAGCGGGATTTCGAGGAAGCCGATGCGCGGGGGCAGAACGTTCACGAGCGAAGGCTGCGCGTATCTGATGCGCGGATCGCCGACGAGCTCGTTGACGCGGCGTAGCGCATCCTCGGGCGCCTCTCGCGGAAACGAGATCGTGAAGGTGGAGCGCCGCTCGTCGATCTCGATCATCTCGGCGCCGAGCCGCTCGAGCAGCTGGCGGCCGGTGTCGAGCGGCACGTTGGGCTCGAATCGGACGATGAACTCGTTGACGAGCACCACGTCGACGTTGTCCACACGATATACGGGTATCCTCGAGACGACGGCGGGATGCTCAGCCAGCGCCGCTGCGGCTCTCTGAAAGACCGCGTCATCGACGCCGTCTGCGGCGCCGAGATACGCGACGCCATAGCGCTGCTGCAGCAAAGGCAGCGGCACGAGGATCACCGCCGGCTCGTTCGCGACGGCGGCCTGAAACTCCTCGAACCGCCCTTCGATGATCTGCACCGCGCTCGATCGTTGCGCAGCGGGCAACGAGATTCTTCTGCCCTCGGCGATGTAGAAGGTGTCCTCTTGCGCACGGACTTCGAAGGCCGACGCAACGGATGCGGCGAGGATGATTACGGGCAACGTGCGTGCCATTCGGCTTCTCCCTGCAGCGGGCACGTCCGACGTGCTCGCCGCGCAAAGACCCTTCGGGGATCAACGGATCGTCAGATGGGCGTGACCGCCGTGCACGCCCAAGCTGCCGGTATGTCTCTCGGTGGCGAACTCGAGCCTGACGATGCCGTTCTCGTTTTCTTCGAGAACGTTCATCGTGATCGCATGCACACTCCCGTCCCGGTGCTCGTACGAATCGAGCACTCTGACGTCCGTCAAGCGCCACACGCTTCGAGTGTTCGGGACCCTCTGTGCGAAGTACGGTATCGGTAACCAGCGGGTCCGGGCGTTCTGCGAGACGTTGTGCGGTACGACGATGTAGTTGCCGTTCGGGCCCAATGGCCCGATGAAGGTGAAGCGTTGCCCGACCTGCACGTGCGCGCCGGCCGCGTCTACGTGCATCACGGTATGCCGCAACCGGGGTTGCGGGCCGAGCGGCAGCTCTTCCTGCCCGATCGTCTGCTCGGGCTGCTGGACCGGCGGCTGCTCGGGCTGCTGCGCCGGTGCTTGCTCGAGTTGCTGCGCGAATGCGCCGCAACCGAGCGCTGCCGCCAGGACCGATACGGCGAGCACCGCGCTGTAGTGCCTGAATCTCATCGTGGCTCTCCTTCTTATGGTGGTCGGCGTCGGCTCGTCGCTTCGCCGCCGTAAGGCGATTGGCGCGGTTGGGCCGCTATCGCCAGTCGCCCATCAACACGAATGCGCCCCAGAAATACGGATCGCGCCAGCGGCGCTCGGACGCGATCTCGAGCTGCGCCGCTCGCAATGCCTCCGCAGGCCGCAGGCCCTGCTCGAGCATCCCGGCGTAGAAGCGGCTCATCAGCTCCGCCGTTGCGCGGTCCGGAACCTGCCAGAGGCTCGCGACCGTGCTGCGTGCGCCGGCGTGCATGAACGCATGAGTCAGCCCGAGCAGGCCTTCGCCGCGTATCTCGCGCCCGAGCGCCGTCTCGCACGCGCTCAGCACGACGACGTCGGCATTCAGATCGAGCGCGTGAATGTCGTCGAGGCGGAGGAAACCGTCGCGCTGCGCGCCGTGCTCGTCGAGGCGCGATAGCGCGAGCCCCGAAAGCGCTGGATAACGTGAATCGACGAAGCCGTGCGTCGCGAAGTGGACGAACCGATAGGCGCCGAGGTTCGCGCTCACTACCGCGTCGCGATTCGCAGCTACGCCGGTGAGCACGAGGCGATCCGCAGGGGGGACGAGGGCCGCGATCGCAGACGCTTCACGCCCTGCGAACGGCAGTCTTGCGAGGGGCTCGGCGAGCAGCGCGGAGCGGGGCCGAAGCTCGGCGAGCGCGTCGTGCTCCGGAGCGTCACGGCGCGTGCGGTCGCCGCTGAGCCTCACGTCATCGGGCTCGAACACGGGGTCCGCGATCACGGCGACCCGGCTCTCGGCGAGCGTCGGCCGCGCTGCCGTGCGCGATGCGAGCACGGCGGACGCCGATGGCACCGCCGCGATCTCGTAACGCTCGAGCAGCCGCCGGCCGTCCGCGTCGGCATCGCGCAGCACGCCGAAAGGCACGTATTGCAGTGCGCCGTCGGCGGCGATCACGATGCGTTTGCGGCCATCGAGATACGGTCGGACGGGCGCGAGCACCGCGTCGGCGAGCGCGTCGAGGCTCGCGTCGAGCGCTTGTCTACCGCGCTCGTCCGTGCTGTAGCGCGCGAGCGCGTCATGGGCGCGGCGCGCGGCCGACTCGATCGTTCGTCGCGGCGCGAGCTCCGCTGCATGCACGGCGGAGCTCGTGACGACCCATGCATAGCTGCGCCGCTCGCCGAGAGCGTACTGCACGAGCGTCGAATCGGCGTCGAGCCCGACCTGGGTTTCGGTCAGCGACAGCGGGTTTGCAGCCGCAAGCTCGGCGTGGCGGGCGTCGCGCGCGCGCAGCGTCGTCTCGAGCACCTTCAGCTCGTTATCGACGACCGCCATCTCCGCGACGGCTTCGGCCACGTTGGCCTGCGCGTCCGCAGTCGCCGGCGCGACGCCGAGCCAGAGATCGCGCCGGTGGCGCAGCTCCGCGAGTCGCTCGATCAGACGTGCGCGCTCGTCGAGCAAGCGATCGCTCGACGCGTCCGTCTCTTCGTCCGCCGCCTCGTGCAACAGATCGAGCAGCACTCGTGCACGCGATCGCTCGCTCGTCTCGAACGCGGCGCGCAGACGTGCGTCCGTATCGCCATCTGCGGCGCGGTGCAGCGCCATCAGCAGCTCGATCTGCGTGTCGTAAAGCCCGCGGCGAATCGCCGCATAATGCGCCCGCAGCTCCGGAGCCGCGATTCGGACGCGCTCTGCTTCGAGCGCGTCGAGCGACGCGCTGCCGTAACGAACAGCGTCGTCGAGGCGCCCTTCGGCGGCCGCGCTTTGCGCGAGCCCGTGCAAAGCCTCGGAAGCCTTCGTCGGAACGCCGAGCTCGCGATAGATCGCGAGCGCGCGGCTCAGATCGGACGTCGCTGCGGCCGTATCGCCGAGGCCGATTCGCGCCCGGCCGCTTTGCTGCAGCGCGTCTGCGACGAGCAGCTTCGCACCGGCGGTCTCCCCGGTCGCGTTGGCTTCCGTGGCCAGCACGCTCGCTTCCGCGTGCCGGCCGAGCGCAACGAGATCCTTCGCGAGCAGCACCTGCACGGCGGCTGCATCGGTCGGCGCCGTCGCGAGCGCGAGTGCGGCGCGGTGATGCTCGAGCGCCGCATCGTGCGCGCCTTCGAGGAACGCGACGTTGCCGAGCATGCCGCGAATGCTTTCCTCGTTGCGGCCGTCGCCGCTTTGCCGAGCGACAGGCAGCGCACGCTCGAGGAACTCGGCCGCGAGCTCGAGGTGGCCGAGCGCGAAGTAGGTCGCGCCGATCCCGCGCAGCGCGTGCGCCTCGCCTTTGCGGTCATCGCTCTCCCTGTGCAGCTCGAGTGCCTCGGAGAAGAGGCGCAGTGCGTCGTCGAAGTCGCCGCGCGCGTAATGGCTCGCGGCGAGATTGTCGAGCGTGAGCGCCCGATCCGGGTGGTCGGCGGCAAGGATCTCGAGGCTCCGCTCGAAGGCTGCGATCGCATCGCCGAGATAGCCCTGCTCGGCAGCGATCACGGCCTGGTTGCCGACGGCCTTCGACTCCTCGTTCCACTCGTCGAGGCGCCGGAACAGCGCGGCCGCTGCGGCCCACAGCCGGTTCGCGTCGGCGTACTCCCCCATGTAGTAGTGCGTGAGGCCGATATTGTTGATCGCGAGACCGACTTCGTACGATTTGCCGTGCTGCTCGAACGTGCGCCTCGCACGATCGAAGAGGCCGAGAGCTTCGTCGAAGAGTGCGCGAGCGCGCGGTGCGAAGCCCTCGCTCGATGTTCGCGGCACATTGGTCGCTTCCTCGATCAGCGCGGCCGCGCGCAGGTGCAGCGCGCTCGCCTCGAGGACCGGCTCCGCGAGCTCGGCGTAGAGCCGCGCCGCGGCCGCCGAGGCCTCCGCTGCGCGAGTCCACGCGAAGCGATACCAGTACTCGATCATCGCAATGCTGAAGAGCGCTTGTGCGGCCTCGCGGCGGCGGCCGCTGTCTCTCGCAAGCTCCGCAGCAGCCTCGTACGACGCGATGGCTTCGGTCCAGCCTTGCTCGCCGCCGCGCTGAAATGCGGCCGCGCCTGCGCTCATTGCGGCCCATAACCGCACATCCTCTTCGGGCGAGAGCAGCGACAGCCGGACGACGTGCTGGCCCGCTGCGCCGGTATGCTCGTGAGCGCGGACCGACACGCGGTACAGTCCGGGCAGCGTATCCTCGAGCAGCACGATCTCGCGCTCGTCGCGTAGCAACGGCGAGCCGTAGGTGCGCGCGTCGAAGGCCGGATCCTCGACGCTCAACACGAAGTCGAGCCCGTGCTGCTCGAGCTCGATCAGGTACGTACGTCCCGGCGCCGCGTCGAATACGTACTCGCTGTGCTGCGAGGCGCTCTGGGCCGCGCGCGTTACGCTGCCGGCGCGCAGCTCGATCGCGGCATCGGGGGGCTCGGCCTGCGCGAAGCAGAGGACGGGCAGACACATAGCGATCCATCCCGCGCGCATCGCGTCGCTGAATCGCACCGTCACCGCCTCGTCTCCCATGCTCGACCTCGCGCGGGCACGCGTGTGATGGAGAAGACGGGTCAAGATCGGGCGGCCGGCGGATGCGGCGAGAGGGTCGCCGCAGTCACGGCCGCGAACGCTTCGAGAGCGACCCTCCCCAGGAGCTTTCGCTGGCGGAGGTGCCGTGCCAGGAGCGCCCTCAATATATGCCTCGACGCGGCTTGGCGCGCAAGCTTCGGCGTGTGCCGAGAAGCGCCGTCTGCGCCGGCTGCGTCCGGTCCCGGCGAGCCGGCGCCGCGACCGCTTTTGCGCGGCGAGCGGCCGACACGCGGCGACGATCTCGCGCTGCCGCTCGTCAGGCGATGCAATGACGTCGAAGAAGTCGAGAACGTATTCGCGCACATCATTGCGGTGCGCGGGCTCGAGCCCGGGGAGGGTTTCGATCAGCTCGAGCGCCGCGCCGCGCCGCGCAGTGAACCGCTCGAACAGCCGATCCCAGTCGAGCTGCGGATGACAGAAGCCGCGGAACAGCCGCTCCCGGACGCTCCGCAGCCTGAGCTGCGGCGGCGGTGACGCATATGGCGCGCCGACGAGCCCCGCGAAATCAAAGTCATAGGGCACGGCGCTCAGCGCGCCGCGCGCATTGCGAAGCCGCACGACATTGTGGCCCGCGACGATCGACCAGTCCGTGTTGCCGACGAGATACTGAAAGAGCTCGACCGTCGCGAGCTCGGCGCCGTCGGCGTCGGCCAGCGGCAGCGCCCCCGGGTCCGTGAGCGTAGAGCGATGCCGCGCGACGAGGTGATCGAAGTGCTCGACGATGAAGCCGTAGCGCACGGCATCACGCCCGCGCCTGCCCGGGTCGCGATAGGTGACGCGCGCGAGACGCGTTCGTAAGCTCTTGTTCGTGAAAAGATCGTAAAGCCGGTACGCAAGGTATTCCTTCAGGACGTATTGCTCGTAACGTGCCGAAGACGTTCGGCAATGCGTCGTCAGAGGGAGCAGGCGCTGCGCCGCGAACGGACCGCTCACCGGCGGCGCCGGCAGCTTGATGAACAGCGGCGGAACATCGCAGTGCCGGTCGCGCCAGCCCCCTCGCGCGCGCACGCGAACGTCGAGCCGCTGCGTTTGCCCCGCCACAGTGCGGTACGTCAACAGCGCAGGCGTCGCCGTGCACGTCCTTCTCGGCCGTGGACGGCAGAGCGCGCGCCGATCGAGCGAGAGCTCGAACGCGAGCGGCTCGTCAGCGGCGAACAGCTCCGGAACGGCGCTGCCCTCCCGGCCGGCTGGACTGCCGGCGTGCGCGAGACCGAGCGTCAGAACGAGCGCGGCGGCGGATAACGATCGATTGCGGACCGGTAAGCGGAGTGCGGCTTGCGATGCAGGGCTCATGACGGACCCCCGTCAACTCTCTCGAGGGATAGAGTGTCGTGCAGCTCGTGGTTGTCTCAGCAGCGAGTCTGTTGCTCGCCGGCCGCCGAGATCAGTCGGGGAGTCGATTCAGCAGCGCGTCGCGGCGCGCGATGATCGAGCGAACTTGCCGCTCGTCGAGCCAGTTGCCGAGCTCGGCCGAAAGCGTTTCCGCGTCGAGCGCCGCGAGCGCGTCGGCGAGCGGCGCCGGAAGCGCGGCGGCCGCGTCGGCACGGACGCGCCGGGCGGTGCCGAACGTGCGGCCGTGTCCGATCGCCTTGACCAGAGGCTGCTCGGTGCGGATCAGCACGGTATCGGCGCGGCGCGCCGTGTTCCCGATCAGCGCGTCGAACGCATGTAGCATCGCGATCTGCGGATCGAGCGCGCACCACTCGCCGAGCGGGACGTCGCGCTCGACGCGCTCGCTTTCCGTCACCGCGTCCGGGTAGCGAAGCTGCAGCACATCGTCCGCGTCCGGGCCGCGGGCGGCCGTCGGCGGCACGAGGCGCATGTCGAGCAGGCGGTCGAGACGGTAGGCCGCGAGCTCGCGCGCGGCGGTTCTCGCGAGTCGGAAGCGGCGCGCTTCGATGGCCGCGCCGCGATAGCGCACGACGATGTCGAGCGGGTCGTCGGCGCTCGCTTCCGCGGCGGGCTCGATGTCGCCGTCGCGCAGCGCGTCGAGCAGCTCGGCTTCGGTCAGACCGTAGGCTTCGACGGCATCGGTCTCGAGCGGCACGCGCTCGTCCGGATCGACGTATTGCACCTCGATCGCGCCGTTCTCGATGACGAGCGCGGCCGGGCGTCCCGAGTACGCGCCGACGAGCATTCCGGTATCGAGCGTGATCAGGCGGCCGTCGTGCAGCGCGCGCACGCGGCGGTCCGGAGTTGGCGTGTGACCGACGACGATGCGCGCAGCGCCGAGACGCTCGAGCGCGTCGTCGAGCACCGGCCGCTCGAGCAACGGCGGGCAGTGCACCGCGCCGCGATACCAGTGCGGGCCGTCGAGGCCGAGCTCGGGCGCCGCCGCAGTGTCGAGGAACTCGTCGAGGAGTCCAGCGTCGACGCCCGCCGCGCCGGACCGTGCGGCTTCGGCGAGCTCGAGATCGCGGCGCGGATCGTCGACGGGAAGAACGCCCGCGTCGGCGAGTCGAGCGCGCAGTTCGAGATAGCGGCGCAGCCGCGCTTCGACGCTGCGGTTCAAGACGTCCGCTGCCCCGAGCCGATCGACTATGGGCCTCGACAACCCGCCGTGCACGAAAGCCGTATCGCCGATCACCAGCAACGACGGCAGCGACAGCAGCCACCGGCCGTATACGCCGTCCGCCGCGAACGCGCGGCGGTGCGCGAAGTAGCCGCGCGGGTAGAGCTGCTCGAACGCGGCGGGATCCGGCTCGGTCGTGTCGAGCCGTGCGCGCAGGCGCGCGAACGCGGCCGCCCGTTCCGCGTCGGGCTCGTCATCCGCGAACGCCGCGAATTCGGCTGGCGCGACGTACCGCAGGTCGCCGACGAGGTTCATGACCTCGTGGTTGCCGAGCAAGACGTGCACGCCACCGCCGCTGCGCGCCGCGTCCTCGTCGAGGCGCATCAGCAGGTCCATCACGCGGCGCGACTCGGCGCCTCGATCGAGCAGGTCGCCGAGGCTGACGAGGCGGGTCTCGCCGCCGCTCCACGCGAGCGCGTCGTCGACGACGCCGGTCGCCCGCAGCAGCGCGGAGAGCTCGGCATACGCACCGTGCACGTCCGCGACGACGACGATCCGCTCTGCCGGCGGGAGATGCGCGCGCGACTGAGAGAGCGCGGCAGGGCAGGCTAGGACCAGGGCCGCCGCGGCGGCGGCCGTGAGGCACGGGCGGACGCGACAGCGATGCATGCTGCCCTCACTCGGCGCGGGTCGGGGATCCGGCCGGAAACACGTTCGGCGAGCCGCGCTGCGAAGCGCTTCGCCGCCGGCTCAGCCGCCGACGACGAAGTTCAGTATACGCCCCCGCACGTAGATCGCCCGGCGCACGTTCTGCCCCTCGAGATGCCGGCGCACGTTATCGTCCGCGCGTGCGATCGCGACGACGGCGTCCTGATCCGCATCGGCGGGAACCGTCACGCGGCCGCGCATCTTACCGTTTACCTGCACCGGGATCTCGAGCGTATCGCTGACGAGCAGCGCCGGATCGGCCTCGGGCCACGGCGCATACGCGATCGACTCCGCATGCCCGAGCAGGCTCCACACCTCCTCGGCGATATGCGGCGCGAACGGCGCAAGGAGCAGCGCGAGCTTCTCGGCGGCCTCGTGCGGCACGCGCTCCCACTTGTACGCGGCGTTCGTCAGCTCCATCAGCCCTGCGATCGCCGTGTTCATCCGCAGTGCCTCGATGTCCTCGGTGACCTTGGCGATCGTCCGGTGCAGAACGCGCAGCTGCTCGCGATCCGCGGCTTCACGCACGACCTTCGGCGACAGCTTACCGTCGTCGTCGGTCAGCAGCCGCCACACGCGGTTCAGGAACCGATGCGTGCCTTCGACGCCCGACGTGCTCCACGGCTTCACCTGCTCGAGCGGACCCATGAACATCTCGTAGAGCCGGAACGCGTCCGCGCCGTGCTCGTCGACGATCGCGTCGGGGTTGACGACGTTGCCGCGGCTCTTCGACATCTTGTGTGCGCGCGCATCGACGAAGACGTCGGGATGCTCGCGCAGCACGAAGCGGTCGCCGCGCTTCTCGACGTCCGCCTCGCCGACGCGTTTCGCCGTGACCGGCCGGCCGCTGCGCACGTCCCGTCCGTCGGAGACCTGGGCCGCAGAGACGTAGTCGCCGTCCTCGCCGACGTACGCCGTGTACTCGAGCTCGCCGAGGATGATTCCCTGATGCACGAGCTTCCTGAACGGCTCGGGTGTCGAAACGACGCCCGCGTCGTACAGCACCTTGTGCCAGAAGCGTGCATACAGGAGGTGCAGGACCGCGTGCTCGGAGCCGCCGATATAGAGATCGACCGGCATCCAGTAACGCTCCTTGTCGGGGTCGACGAGCCGCTCCTCGTTGTGCGGATCGATGTAGCGCAGGTAGTACCAGCACGAGCCCGCCCACTGCGGCATCGTGTTCGTCTCGCGCTTCGCGGGCTTACCCGTCTCGGGATCGATCGTGTCGATCCAGTCGCCGGCCGTCGCGAGCGGCCCTTCCGGCGTGCCGCTCGGCTTGAACTCCTCGAGCTCCGGCAGCGTGACGGGCAGCGCATCGTCCGGCACGGCTTTCGGCTCGCCGTCGACGAACACGATCGGGAACGGCTCGCCCCAATAGCGCTGCCGCGAGAACAGCCAGTCGCGCAGCTTATAGTTGACCTTGCGGCGGCCTTTGCCGTTCGCCTCGAGCCACTCGATCATCTTCGACTTCGCTTCGTCGACCGTGCAGCCGTCGAGGAAGCCGCTGTTGATGATCCGGCCGTCGCCCGTATAGGCGCCGCCTTCGAAGCCCTCCGGCGGCTCGACGGTGCGCACGATCCGCAGCCCGTGCGCGACGGCAAACTCGTAGTCGCGCTCGTCCTGCGCGGGCACGGCCATGATCGCGCCGGTGCCGTAGCTCGCGAGCACGTAGTCCGCGATGAAGATTGGGATCCGCTCGCCGTTCACTGGGTTGATCGCATACGACCCCGTGGCGACGCCGGTCTTCTCCTTCTGCAGCTCCGCGCGCTCGAGCTCGCTCTTGCGCGCGGCTTGCTCGCGGTAGGCATCGACCGCGGCGCGCTGCTCGGGCGTCGCCAATGCGTCGACGAGCGCGTGCTCGGGCGCAAGCACCATGTACGTCGCGCCGAACAGCGTGTCCGGGCGCGTCGTGAAAACGCGCAGCGTCTCGGGCCGCCCTTCGATCTCGAACTCGACCTCCGCGCCTTCGCTGCGGCCGATCCAGTTGCGCTGCATCTCTTTCGTGCTGTCCGGCCAGTCGAGCTCGTCGAGGCCTTCGAGCAGCCTGTCCGCATAGGCGGTGATCTTCAGCACCCATTGCCGCAGCGGGCGGCGCACGCACGGGAAGCCGCCGACTTCTGACTTGCCGTCGATGACCTCCTCGTTCGCGAGGGTCGTGCCGAGCTCCGGACACCACCAGACGGGCAGCTCTTCCTGGTACGCGAGGCCGCGCTCGAACAGCTGCTTGAAGATCCACTGCGTCCAGCGGTAGTACGCGGGGTCGGTCGTGTTGACCTCGCGGGACCAGTCGTACGACAGGCCGAGCGCCTTCAGCTGCTTGCGGAAGCGCTCGATGTTGCGCTCGGTCGTGATCTTCGGATGCGTCCCGGTGCGCACCGCATACTGCTCCGCCGGCAGGCCGAACGCGTCCCAGCCGATCGGATGCAGCACGTTGAAGCCGCGCATGCGCTTGTAGCGGGCGACGATATCGGACGCCGTGTAGCCTTCCGGATGGCCGACATGCAGGCCGTCTCCGCTCGGGTACGGAAACATGTCGAGGACGTAGTACTTCGGCTTCGACGTGTCGACGTCGTCGGGCGTGCGGAAGGTGCCGTGCTCCTCCCAATAGCGTTGCCACTTGGACTCGATGTCCTTGAACGGATAGCCTGCCATGTCATCCCTGCGAAGCCCGTCCGCCGGAGGATCCGGCTGGGCGGCGGTTGTCAAAGCGGTGCGGATGGTCGATGCTAACGGGATTGCTTGCGGAAGCAAACCGGGCGGTTGTGTCCGCGCGTCGACTACGCTGCCGACGGCCGGGGCCGGACGCTCCGAACCCGCTCGCATCCGGCGATTCATCCGATGTACCGAAAGCTCACAGGCGTACTCTTCGCTGCGCTCGCCGCGGCACTCGTTGGCGGCTGCGGTTTCAGGCTCCAGGGCGCCGAGCCGCTGCCGGGTGGCATGGCCCGCACGTATCTCGAGACGGACGAGCCGAGATCCGAGTTCTATCTATCGTTGCGCGACACGTTGCGGCGCCGCGGAGCCGAGGTCGTCGAGCGGCGCGAGGACGCGACGTCGGTACTGAAGATCCTCGAGGACAGCACCGACGAGCGAGTCATGTCCGTCACCGCGCGTAACGTGCCGCGCGAATACGAAATCTTCTACGCCGTCACGTTCTCGCTCGAGGCGAACGGCGAGCAGCTGATCCCGGCCGAGTCGATCGTCGCAACGCGGGTCTACGCGTGGAACGAGAACGAGCTGCTCGGCAAGACGGCCGAGGAGCGCATACTGCGGCAGGCGCTCGCCGAGGATCTCGCGCGCAGGGTGCTGCGGCGCATCGAGGCGAGCGGCCGGCACGGCGCGCTGCCGGCGTCCTGACCGCGCGACGACGGGACGATGCATCGCCGGCCGCATCGAGCATGACGCCGCGAGTGACGACGTTGCGCGCGCTCGCTCGCGCGCCGGTGATCGACTGCGTCTCGCGCTACGGCGCGGCGCTCGTGCTCATACCGGACGACGAGCCGATTCCGCATTCCTACTGGGGCGCGCCGGAGGCCGGGCTCGAAGCCAACCGTATCTACGCGCGCGCGGACACGCCCGCGCACTCGTTGCTGCACGAGCTCGGCCATTATGTCTGCATGGACGCGGCGCGGCGCGAGCGGCTCGTGAAGGATGCGGGCGGCGATCCGCTCGAGGAGTGCGGCGTTTGCTACCTGCAGATCCTGCTCGCCGACCATCTGCCAGGGTTCGGGCGCGACAAGGCGCTCGCCGACATGGACGCGTGGGGCTACAGCTTTCGCGAAGGCTCGGCAGACGCGTGGTGGCGCGGTGATGCCCGCTTCGCGCGCACGTGGCTTCTCGAGCACGGGCTGATCGACGCGCGCGACGCCGTCACGTGGCGCGTGCGCCGCTAACCGGAAAATCGTGCCAGGCACGATTTTTTCGGAAAAGCGTGCCTGGCACGATTTATCGTCAGAGCTTCGTCGGGTTCGGCGCGTCGCCGTAGACCTCTTTCGGGTCGAACACCTTCTCGCGCTCGGTGAACTCGAGCCGGACCGGGCCCTCGGCCGAGCCGAGCGGCACGCGCCGGTAGAAGCACGAGCGGTAGCCGACATGGCAGCTCGCGCCGCCGGCGACGTCGACGCGCAGCCAGACGCAATCCTGGTCGTCATCGATCAGGAGCTCGCGGACGCGCTGCACGAGGCCGCTCGTCGCGCCCTTGTGCCACAAGGCCTGACGGCTGCGGCTGTAGTAATGCGCCTCGCCGGTTTCGATCGTGCGCTCGAGCGCCTCGGCGTTCATGTAGCCGTGCATCAGCAGCTCGCCGGTCTCGTAATCGGTGGTAACGGCGGGGATCAGGCCGCGCTCGTCGAACTTCGGCGCGAGCTCCGCGCCTTCCTCGACCTGCTCGACGCTGACGCGCGCGGCGAACTTTTTCGACATGGGCTTGGGTCCGGTGCTTGGGGGAAACGGGAATTATAGCTCGGCAAGGCCGGGCGTCGGCGGCGCTTGGTATCATATCCCGCTCCCGGCCCCGGCGGGGCACCCCTTCTAGAGCGATACACGGGCATGGCGCTGCACGTTCACAACACGTTGAGCCGCACGAAGGAGCGGTTCGAGCCGCTCGATCCCGGCCGCGCGACCATGTACGTCTGCGGCCCGACGGTGTACAGCTACGTGCACATCGGCAACGCGCGGCCGATGGTCGTGTTCGACGTGCTCGCGCGGCTGCTGCGCCGCTCGTACGCGCTCGTCTACGCCCGCAACCTGACCGACGTCGACGACAAGATCAATGCCGCGGCGCAGCGCGAGGGCGTCGAGATCGGCGTGCTGACCGCGCGTTACATCGCCGCCTTCCACGAGGACATGGCCGGGCTCGGCGTCCTCCCGCCCGACGTCGAGCCGCGCGTGACCGAGCACATTCCGGAGATCGTCGGCTTCATCGAGCGCCTCGTAGAGCGCGGTCACGCGTACGAGGCCGAAGGCCACGTGCTGTTCTCCGTCGCGACTTTTCCGGATTACGGCATGCTGTCGCGGCGCTCGCTCGAGGACATGATCGCCGGCGCTCGGGTCGAGGTCGCACCGTACAAGCGCGATCCGGCCGATTTCGTGCTGTGGAAGCCGTCGGATCCGGACATCGTCGGCTGGGACAGCCCTTGGGGCCGCGGCCGTCCGGGATGGCACATCGAGTGCTCGACGATGGCCGAAGCGCATCTCGGCGAGACGATCGACATCCACGGCGGCGGCCAGGATCTCGTCTTCCCGCATCACGAAAACGAGACGGCGCAAAGCACGTGCGTGCACGGCGGCGCGGTGTTCGCGCGCTACTGGATGCACAACGGGCTCGTGAACATGGGCAGCGAGAAGATGGCGAAGTCGACCGGCAACGTGCTGCGGGTCCGCGACCTGCTCGCCGAGCACGACGGCGAGGTGCTGAGGCTCGCGCTGCTGAGCGCGCACTATCGCCAGCCGCTCGAGTGGACGCCGCAGCTCGTCGCGGAATCCGCGCAGAAGCTCGATCGCCTGTACGGCGTGCTGCGCGACGCCGGCATCGATGAGCCGGCGAGCGCCGGGACGGAAAGCTCCGCCGGCGACGGGCCGCCGGCTCCGGTCGTCGCCGCGCTCGAGGACGACCTGAACACGCCGCTCGCGATCGCGGAGCTTCTTGCGGTCGCGCGCGCTGCGAACCGGACCGACAGCGCGGCGGAGAAGGCGGCGCTCGCGCGCTCGCTGCGCGCCGGGGCCGCGCTGCTCGGCTTGCTCGAGCGCTCGCCGCGGGCATGGTTCGCGGGCAGCGCGGGCGAAGCGCAAACCCGCGGCCCCGAGGAAGCGGAGATCGACGCGCTCGTCGCCCGCCGCGACGAGCTGCGCAAGGCGCGCCGCTTCGCCGAGGCGGACGCGATCCGCGACGAGCTCGCGCAGGCGGGCATCGTGATCGAGGACGTTGCGGGCGGCTCGCGGTGGCGGAGAAGCCGATGAGCGGCGTCGTGCGCGGAGTCGCCGGCGTCCTGCGGCGCGGCGCCTCAGTCGGGCTGATCGGCGCGATCCGCGCGTATCGGCTGTGTCTGTCGCCGTGGCTCGGCACGCGCTGCCGCTACGTGCCGACCTGCAGCGTCTATGCGATCGAGGCGATCGAGCGCTTCGGACCGTTGCGCGGCGCGTGGCTCGCAGCCGCGCGGGTCGGCCGCTGTCACCCGTGGGCGGGCTCGGGGTACGATCCGGTTCCGGAGCCCGTCGAGCCGATCGATTCCGTCAGGAGGCCTGCATCGTGAGCTTTGATCCCGCGCTGCTCGACATCATCTGCTGCCCGGTCACACGGCTGCCGCTTCAGGTCATGCCCGCGAATCGGACCGAGCGGGCGAATGCGCTGATCGAAGCGGGCAAGCTGCGCAACCGCGGCGGTCATACGGTCACGGAAACGGCGCCGCAATGGCTGATGACACGTGACGGCAAGGTCGCGTACCCGGTTCGCGACGGCATCCCGGTGCTGCTCGAGGAGGAAGGCGTCGAGCTTTCCCAGCTTGCGGAGTAGCGTGGCAGGCCCGGTGTTCACGCTTTGAAGGTACAGCTGCGCGCGCTCGCCCGTCATCTCGACGGCGGGCTTGCGCCCGTCTATCTCGTCGCCGCCGACGAGCCGCTCCTCGTCGCCGACGCGCTCGATGCGATCCGCGCCGCCGCGCGTCGTGCCGGCTTCGATACGCGCGACCTGCACGTCGCGGATCGCAGCTTCCGCTGGGACGAGCTGCTCGCCGGCGCCGACAACCTGTCGTTGTTCTCGCCGCGGCGCATCCTCGAGGTCAGGATGCCGTCGCCGCGCCCGGGCGACGCCGGCGCGCGCGTGCTGCGCGAGCTCGCGGCGAAGCCCGATCCCGACCGGCTGCTGATCGTCGCGATCTCGGCCCGTCTCGACTCGTCGGCGGCGAGCTCGCAGTGGGTCAAGGCGCTCGAAGGCGCGGGCGTGCTCGTCGAGATCCGGCCGATCGAGCGCGGCGAGCTCCCGCAGTGGATCCGCGAGCGCGGCGCTCGCTATCGGCTGAAGCTGACGCCCGGCGCGGCGGAGCTCCTCGCCGACCGCGTCGAGGGGCACCTGCTCGCCGCAGACCAGGAGCTGATGAAGCTCGGGCTGCTCGTCGACGGCGGCACCGTCGACGAGGCGCAGGTCCTCGAATCCGTGGCCGACAGCGCCCGTTTCGATGTGTTCCGCCTGACGGATGCGGTCCTCGCTGGGGACGCCCCGCGCGCCGTTCGCGTCCTGGCGGGGCTCCGGTCCGAAGGCGTCGAGCCGGTTCTGGTATCCTGGGCGCTTGGACGGGAGCTTGGATTGCTGACGGCCCTGAAGTTCGCCGCGACGAGCGGGCAAAGACTCGACGCCGTGTTCGCCCGCCATCGGGTCTGGCCGAAGCGCCGGACCCTGCTCGAGGGGGCGCTGCGGCGCTACGACGGCAGACGCCTCGCGGCGCTGCTCGCGCAGGCCGTCGAGCTCGATGCCGTGGTCAAGGGTGCGCCGGGCCTGACCCCGTGGGACGCGATCACCCGGCTCGTGCTCGCGATGCTCGACACTCAGCGCCCCGGGAGTCCGCGCGCCGCGTGATCCTCACGCCATCCAACGGCCGCGAACCGAGACTCGTCGGGATCTTCGGCGGCACGTTCGATCCCGTCCATCTCGGCCATCTGCGGATTGCGCTCGAGCTGTTTGAACGAGTCGGCCTCGGCGAGGTCAGATTCGTTCCGGCCGCTCGTCCGCCGCATCGGGCGGCGCCGGAGACGCCGGCCGAGCTGCGCGTCGCGATGCTCGAGGCCGCGGTCGCCGACGAGCCGCGCTTCGTCGTCGATCGACGAGAGCTCGATCGCCCCGGGCCGTCCTACACCGTCGATACGCTCGAAAGCCTCGCCCAGGATTTCCCGCAATCGACCCTGTGCCTGCTGCTCGGCATGGACGCGTTCCTCGGCCTGCCGAAGTGGCATCGCTGGACGGCGCTCCTCGACCTCGCGCACATCGTCGTCGCGCATCGTCCGGGGTCGCGGCTTCCGGACGGCGGCGAGCTCGGCGCGCTGCTGCGAGCGCGGCGCACGGCGACCGCCGCGGACCTCGCGAGCGCGCGAGCAGGGCGCATACACGTCGAGCCGGTAACGCAGCTCGACATCTCGGCGAGCGGCCTGCGGGCCGCCGTTCGCGCGGGCCACGACCCGCGCTATCTCGTTCCCGATGCGGTGAGACGCATCATTTTCGAAACGGAGTGCTATGCCGAAAAGCAAACGGACCACACAGAGGGATGAGGCGCTGGTGCGGCTGATCCTCGATACGCTCGATGACATGAAGGCCGAGCGCGTCGTGGATCTCGACGTCAGGCACCTCACGTCGGTCACGGATCATATGATCGTCGCGAGCGGCCGGTCGGACCGGCACGTGCGCGCGATCGCGGACGCAGTCCTCGAGCGCTGCGAGGCGGCGGGCATCCAGCCGCTCGGCGTCGAAGGGCAGGAGGCTGGAGAGTGGGTGCTCGTCGATCTCGCGGACGCGATCGTGCACGTGATGCTGCCGCGGGTACGCGAGTTCTACAACATAGAGAATCTGTGGGACATGTCGTCGGCCCGCGACGAAAGCGCCGGGATCGCGTAAGCGCTGCGGGCTGACGCCCGTCTGCGCTGCGTCCCGGGCACCGAGCCGGCGGCATTCGGCCGCCGGGGGCGACGTGTGGTCGACGGAAAGGCCGTCGTTCAGGGCGCGGGCCCGATTCGCGGCCGCGGCGCTATCGACACGCTATCGACAACGGAGAAGCGCGAATGGGCCGTTCGGCCGACAGACTCCGCCGATGCGATTGGTCGTTCTGACCGTCTCGAGCCGCCAGCCGCAATGGGTCAACGACGGCTGGCTCGAGTATGCGAAACGCGTGCGCGCGCCGCTGAAGCTCGAGCTCGTCGAGCTGCCGCTCGCGCGCCGGGCCGCGTCCGTGCCGGTCGACAAAGCGATCGAGCAGGAAGGCGAGCGGCTTCTTGCGGCCGTCCCGCGCGATGCGCGGCTAATCGCGCTCGACGAGCGCGGCGAAGCTTGGAGCACGGCCGAGCTGGCCGAGCGGCTGCGACGTTGGCGCGAGACCGGCGCGCCGGTCGCCTTCCTGATCGGCGGCCCCGACGGCCTCTCGGCGCGCTGTGTCGAACGAGCCGACGCGACGTGGTCGTTGTCGCGTCTGACGTTGCCGCACGGGCTCGTCCGCGTCGTCGTCGCCGAGGCGCTGTATCGGGCGGCGACCGTTCTCGAGGGGCACCCGTATCATCGCGCCTGACGGCGGCGAGCGACGCGGGCGGCGAGTCGTCACGCGTTGCCGCGCTGCGTACTTTTCTTCTGGGTGGACTATGCCGGCCGCCGGCCAATTCGTATAGTGGCTTGAATGCGCGATGATTTCGTCTATTTGGCATCGGCCTCTCCGCGGCGGCGCGCCCTGCTCGAGCAGATCGGTGTGCCGTTCGAGGTGCGCGTGCCCGAGATCGACGAGACGCTCGGTCCGGGGGAGCCGCCGGAGTCTTACGTCAAAAGGCTCTCGGAGGCGAAGGCCGAAGCCGTATGGGCCGATACCGCGGCCGCGCCGCGCCCGGTGATCGCGGCCGACACCACGGTCGTGCTCGACCGGCGCGTGCTCGGCAAGCCGCGGGACGCGGACGAGGCCATCGCGATGCTCGAGTCGCTGTCGGGCCGCACGCATCTCGTGATGACCGCCGTTACGGTGCGCGGCGCGGGCGGCGCTTCGAGTCTCGTGAACGTCAGCGAAGTGAGATTTCGGCCGACGACGGACGAAGAGCGGCGCGCATACTGCGAGACGGGCGAGCCTTTCGACAAGGCTGGAGGCTATGGGATTCAAGGCTTCGGCGCCGTGTTCGTCGAGCATCTTTCCGGGAGCTATTCGGGAGTGATGGGTTTGCCGCTCTGCGAGACGGCGCTCCTGCTCGAGCGCGCCGGCGTGCGGGGCTGGTGGTCGCGAGGCCGGGCGCGCGCGTGAAGCAGGAGATTCTGATCAACGTGACGCCCCGCGAGGTTCGGGCGGCGCTCGTCGAGAACGGCATGCTGCAGGAGATCGTGATCGAGCGCGCGAGCCGCCGCGGGCTGATCAGCAACATCTACAACGGCCGTGTGTCCCGCGTGCTGCCCGGAATGCAGGCGGCGTTCATCGACGTCGGCCTCGAGCGCACTGCGTTCCTGCACGCGTCGGACATCGTGAACGAATCGGCAGCCGCGCTCGGCGCCCGCAACGGCGAGCCGAACATCCGCGATCTCGTCACCGAGGGCGGACAGCTGCTCGTGCAGGTGCTGAAGGATCCGCTCGGCACGAAGGGCGCGCGCCTGACGACGCACATCACGATCCCGTCCCGCTACCTCGTGATGCTGCCGAAGGGAAGCGGCATCGGCATCTCCGCGCGGATCGAGGACGAAGCGGAGCGGGAGCGGCTGCGCAGCCTGATGGATTCGATCATCACGACGCCGACGAAGGCCGGATACATCGTGCGTACCGCGGCAGAAGGCGCGTCGCTCGAGGCACTGCGGGCCGATATGCTGTTCCTGCAGAAGCTGTGGGAGGCGATCGAGGAGGCCGCGGCGAAGGCGGGTCCCGGGGAGCTGGTTCACGAGGATCTCGCGCTGCCGTTGCGGGTACTGCGCGATCTGCTCGGGCCGGAGGTCGAGCGCGTCCGCGTCGACTCGCCGGAGGAGTTCCAGCGGATGAAGGAGTTCGCGGACCGCTTCATGCCGCATCTCGCGCCGAAGATCGAGCTCTACTCCGAGGACAGGCCGCTGTTCGATCTCTACGGCATCGAGGACGAGATCGATCGCGCGTTGAACCGCAAGGTCGCGCTGAAGTCCGGCGGCTACGTGATCTTCGATCAGACGGAGGCGATGACGACGATCGACGTCAACACCGGCGCGTATGTCGGCCATCGCAATCTCGAGGAGACGATCTTCCGCACGAATCTCGAGGCGGCCGTCGTAATTGCGCGGCAGCTTCGGCTGCGCAACCTCGGCGGCATCATCATCATCGACTTCATCGACATGATCGAGGAGGAGCACCGTCACCAGGTGCTGCAGGCGCTGACCGCGCGGCTGCAGAACGATCACGCGAAGACGCAGATCATGAGCGTGTCGCCGCTCGGGCTCGTCGAGATGACCCGCAAGCGCAATCGGGAGAGCCTCGAGCACGTGCTCTGTCAGGCGTGCCCGAGCTGCGAAGGCCGCGGATTCGTGAAGTCGCCGGAGACCGTTTGCTACGAGATTTTTCGCGAGATTCTGCGCCAGCACCGGCAGTTCGATTTTCAGGAGCTCCTCGTGCTCGCTCGGCCGGACGTGATAGAGCGGCTGCTCGACGAGGAATCCGCGAGCGTCGCCGAGCTCGAGGTTCTGACCGGTAAGCCGATCAGGCTGCAGAGCGAAGCCATGTATGCGCCCGATCAGTTCGACGTCGTGCTGATGTGAGCGCACACCCGTCCCCGATCAAACGCGTCGTGCGCGCCATGCTCGCAACGGCCGCCGTCGCGATCATCGTCGTCGCGATCGGGATCGGCGGCCTGCGGATCGCTCTGATGCGCTTGCCGAGCTATCAGACGCAGCTCGAGCAATGGGCCGCCGAATCGCTCGGTATCGGGCTCGACTTCGAGCGCATCGACGCGCGCCTCGGCTTTCGCGGCCCGGAGATCACGTTCCACGAGGCCAACATTCGCGCGCCGAACGAGGCGCAGCCGTTCTTTGCCGCGCGGCGCGCGGCGATCGTGCTGGACGTGCTCGCGCTCATGACGCAGCGCGAGCTTCGTGCGAAACGCCTGACGTTCGAAGGCACGGATTTCACGCTGCTGCGCAGGGCGGACGGGCGCCTCGATCTCGAGCGCGGGCCGCGCCGTGACGAGGCTTCCGACCTCGCGCTGCTCCTGCCTGCCGAGCTCGAGATCGCGGTCCGCGACAGCCGCGTCGTTTACGTCGACGCGGCGCGCGACGTGAGCTGGGCCTTTCGCGACGTCGCGCTCGATCTCGAGCGGGGCGGCGGCACGCTCGAGCTGCAGGCGCGCGCGCGTCCGCCGGAGCGTTTGGGCACGCGCATCGAGGTGGCGGTTCAGGGTGATTTCCGCCGCGGCGGCGGCTGGCGCGTATTCGGGAACGTCAGTGATACGGACGTCGGCGAGCTCGCAACGGCGCTGCCCGAGCTGCCGATCCGGCCGATGCGCGGCCGCGGCGACGCGGCCGTCTGGCTCGAGTGGCACGAGGGACGATTCGTGCGCGGCATGCTCGACGCATCGTTTGCGAACGTCGCTTGGGGCGATGGGCCGGATCGGCACGTCGATCGGCTCGGCACGTCGGCCGAATGGGTGCGCACGGATACGGGCTGGCGGATCGTGCTCAACGACGTCGAGCTCGCGCGCGCGCAGCGCGCGTGGCCGGCGGATGCGGATACGGTGCTCGAGCTCACGCTCGGTGCGGAAGGCGGGATCGCCGGCGTGAGCGCGCAGAGCACGTTCGTGCGGCTCGAGGATCTCGTGCCGTTCGTCGCCGTGCTGCCCGAGTCCGAGTGGACGCGGAGCGTCGCGGAGCTCGCACCGCGCGGCGACATCAGCGAGCTCGATCTTGACGTCGTGCGCACCGACGACGGGTTCGACTACTCGATCAGCGCACGCTTCGATCGTCTCGGCGTCGCGCCGACGGCGCGCACCCCAGGTTTCGACGGGCTGACGGGCGAGCTGCGCGCGGACGAGACGAGCGGCCGAGTCGACTTCGATACCCGCGGTGCGCGCATCGACTGGCCGACGATCTTTCGCAACGCAATCGATGCCGACGCTCTGACGGGGCTCATCGTCTGGCGTGCGGGGGCCGACGCCCTGCGGATCGTCAGCGATGATCTGGCTTTCGCGAACGCGGACGGGCAAGCGCGCACGAGCCTCGAACTGACGATTCCACACGACGGCAGCGGAGCCTCTCTCGATCTCGAGAGCCGGATCGGGCCGTTCGAAGCGGTCGCCGCGAAACGCTATCTTCCGGCGCGCAAGATGCCGCAGCGCGCAGTCGAGTGGCTCGATGACGCGATTGCCGGCGGCACGGTGACCGCAGCGGAGATCACGTTCGTCGGCCCGCTCGCCGCATTTCCGTTCGACGGCGGCGAGGGCACGTTCCATGCGAAGGCAAACGTCGTCGACGGCGCGCTCGCGTATGCAGCGGAGTGGCCGCGCGCGGAAAACCTCGTCGGCGAGATCGAGTTCGTCAACGCGTCGTTCGCCGCGCGCGGCTCCGGGCGCGTGCTGCGCAATCGAGGCGACGACGTCCGGGTCGGGATCGCCGACCTGCGTCGCCCGGTCCTGACGATCGATACCGAGACGCGCGGGCCGCTCGACGACGTGCTCGCGTTCCTGAAGCAGGCGCCGCAGATCTCGCGTCAGCTCGGCCCCGGCTACGATCGCGTAATCGCGCCGGCCGGAGACGGCCAGGTCGAGCTCGCGCTCGAGCTGCCGTTGCTCGAGATGTCCGCGTACCGCCTCGATGCGTCGCTCGCGATCGAGAACGGCACGCTCGCATTCGAAGGGATCGGCCCGGCCGTGTCGGAGATCGACGGCACGTTGCAGTTCGACGACGGCGTCGTGACCGCCGAACGGCTCGAAGCGATCTTCCTCGACGGCCCGATCACCGCGCGCGTCTCACCGCCCGGCAGGCCGGGCTATCGGGCGCGGATCGACGTCGATGGCGAAGTCGCCGCCGTCGGCGTCGTCGAGGCGTTCGGCCTGCCGCTCGACGGGCTGATCGCGGGTCAGACCGGCTGGCGCGGCAGCGTGCTGCTGCCCGCGACGTCCGAGGACGAGGAAGACGCGATCGTCGAGCCGCTGCGCGTCAACGTGACGTCGAATCTCTCCGGGCTCGCGCTCTACCTGCCGGAGCCGTTCAACAAGGAAGCCGGCGAGCCGACCGGTCTCGAGCTCGAGCTCGCGCTCGACGACGACGGGCTCGACGTCTCGGGCTACGTCGGCGCGACGCGCCGGTTCGTGATGTCGCTGACGCCTGGCGACGACGGTTTCGAGCTCGAGCGTGCCGCGCTCGCGCTCGGCGGTGCGCTGCCCGTCGCGCGGACCGAAGGCGGGCTCGGCGTCTACGGCAGCGTGCCGAAACTGGACTTCGACGCATGGGCCGCGCTCGTCCGTCCGAAGGCTGGCAACAGGCCGCGGACCGTGCTTGCGCGGTCCGGTCTCGGCGAGCTGTTCGCCGAGGCGGAGCTCGACATCGGCGACTTCACGGCGTTCGGACAGCAGGTCGGCGCGGCGCGCCTCGCCGTGCGGCGCGGCGACACCGCGTGGCAGATCGACATCGCGAGCGCGCCGGTCGACGGAACGATCAGCGTTCCGCGCCGCTTCACCGGCCGGCCCGCGATCGTGGCCGATCTCGAGCGGCTGTATCTGATGCCGGGGCGGGCAACAGACGCGGAGCAGGACGGCGAACGAAACGGCCCGCGCGCGGCGCGCAAGACCGATCCGCGCGAGCTGCTCGGGCTCGACCTCACTGCGGACGAGTTCGGATTCGGCGCGCGCAGGTTCGGAACTCTGCGTGCCGACATCCGCTCGGATCCGCTCGGATTACGTCTCGAATCGTTCGAGAGCCGGAGCGGCGCGTTCGTGATCACGGGCAGCGGCGGCTGGTTTACTGGTCCGCAGGGTCAGACGACGCGCCTCGCGTTCAACCTGCACGCGACCGATGTCGCGGGCGCGCTCGCGGCGTTGTCGCTCGAGCCGATCGCGTCGGGCGAGGTCGCGGACTTGACCGGCAGCGTGTACTGGCCCGGCGCGCCGACCGACGACTGGATGGCGCATCTCGGCGGCGATCTGTCGCTGCGGCTCGAGACGGGCAGCCTGCTCGACATCGATCCGGGCGCCGGCCGCCTCGTCGGGCTAATGAGCATCACGGCGCTGCCGCGGCGGCTGGCGCTCGATTTCCGCGACGTGTTCAACAAAGGCTTCGGGTTCGACGAGATCGCCGGCGATTTCACGATCATCGACGGCAACGTGTACACCGACAATCTGAAGGTCACGGGCCCGGTCGCGGAGATCGGCGTCGCCGGACGGATCGGCTTGCGCGACCGCGATTACCGGCAGCAGGCGGTCGTCACGGCCGAACCCGGCAAGATGCTGCCGACGGTCGGCGGCCTGCTCGGCGGGCCGGGCGTCGGCGCCGCGCTGCTGATCTTCACGCGCATCTTCAAGGAGCCGCTGAAGGGCATCGGGCGCGCGTCGTATTGCGTGACGGGCTCGTGGGACGAGCCGGTCGTCGAGCGCCTGTCGGCCGAGCAGCTCGCGCAGGGCCGCCTCTGCGCGGACCTGCCGTAGAGCGATCGTGTCGGGGGCCGTTTTCCCCGAAAATGGTGCCTGGCACGATTTTTCTCGGTGAGGCGACGACGAATGAAGGCGGCAGCGATTCAGATGACGAGCGGGCGTGATGTCGAGCGCAATCTCGCGGAGGCGGCGCGGCTGATCGCGCTCGCAGCGGAGGGCGGCGCGGAGCTCGCTGTCCTGCCGGAGAACTTCTCGTTTCTCGGCGCCGACGATGCCGAGCGGCTCGCGGCCGCGGAAGCGCCAGGCGACGGCCCTGCGCAGGCGTTCCTCGCCGAGCAGGCGCGGCTTCACGGGCTGTGGCTCGTCGGCGGCACGGTGCCGATCCGCGACAGGAACGATCGGGCGTCGTCCCGGTCCTACTTATTGTCACCCGACGGCAGCGTGGCCGCGCATTACGACAAGATCCACTTGTTCGACGACGCGATTCCCGGCCAGGACGCGGAGAGCTATCGGGAATCGGCGACGACCGCGCCGGGCGAGCGCGTCGTCAGTGCCGAGACGCCGTTCGGGCGAATCGGCATGACGATTTGCTACGACGTGCGCTTTCCGGCGCTGTTTCACCGACTCGGCGTGCTCGGCGTGGACATCATCGTCGTGCCGGCCGCGTTCACGGTTCCGACCGGGCGCGTGCACTGGCAGGCGCTGCTTCAGGCGCGCGCGATCGAGTCGCTCGCGTACGTCGTCGCGTCCGGCCAATGGGGCGAGCACGCCGGCGGCCGCAAGACGTACGGTCATTCGATGATCGTCGGGCCATGGGGCGACGTGCTTGCGCGTCGCGAGGAGGGCGCTGGCGTCGTGTTCGCCGATCTCGATATGATCGGGCTCGGGCGCCTCCGCGAACAATTTCCGGTGCTCACGCATCGGCGAGAGCTTTGAGCATGATTCAAGTTCAGGAACTTACTGCACCGCTCGCCGCCGCTCCCGGCGCCGATTCGCTGACGATCGTGCAGCGCCACCTGCTCGAGCCCGCCGGCCTCGATCTCGCGGTGCTCGATCGCGCGATGAGCGAGCTCATGGCGCGCCGACTCGATTACGGTGACCTGTACTTCCAGAGCACGCGCTACGAGAGCTGGGCCGTCGAGGACGGCCGGGTCAAGGAAGGCGTGTTCAGCATCGATCAGGGCGTTGGTGTGCGCGCGGTCGTCGGCGAGAAAACCGGCTTCGCGTATGCCGATCAGCTCGATGCCGAGTCGCTGCTCGATGCGGCCGAAGCCGCGCGCGGAATCGCGAAGAGCGGCGGCGAAGGGCGCGTGAAGGTCGCCGCGCCGACGCGCGGGCACGCGCTTTATCCCGCCGTCGATCCGCTGCCGACGCTCGACGACGCGCGTAAGGTCGAGCTGCTCGCGCATCTCGACCGCTATGTGCGCAAGCTCGATCCGCGCGTGATCCAGGTCGTCGGCAGTCTCGCCGGAGTCTATGAGCTCGTGCTGATCCGCACGTCCGAAGGCGTGCTCGCGGCCGACGTGCGCCCGCTCGTGCGGATGAACGTATCCGTGATCGTCGAGCAGAACGGCCGCCGCGAGCAGGGTTATGCCGGCGGCGGAGGCCGTGCGGATTACAGTCTGATCGTCGACAACAATCTCGCCGAGCGTCTCGCGCGTGAGGCGGTTCGCCAGGCGAACGTGAACCTCGAGGCGACCCAGGCGCCGGCCGGCAACATGCCGGTCGTGCTCGGGCCGGGATGGCCCGGCGTGCTGCTGCACGAGGCGATCGGCCACGGCCTCGAAGGCGATTTCAATCGCAAGCGCACGTCGGCGTTCAGCGGCCGGCTCGGCGAGCGGGTTGCCGCCGAGAGCTGCACCGTGGTCGACGACGGCACGCTGCCCGGCCGGCGCGGCTCGCTGAACATTGACGACGAAGGCACGCCGACGTCGTGCACGACCTTGATCGAAAAAGGCGTTCTGGTCGGCTACATGCAGGACAAGCTGAACGCCCGGCTGATGAAGCATGCGCCGACCGGTAACGGCCGCCGCGAGTCGTACGCGTACACGCCGATGCCGCGCATGACGAACACCTACATGCTGCCCGGCGATCGCGATCCCGACGAAATCATCGCATCCGTCGAGCGCGGCATTTACGCGCCGAACTTCGGCGGCGGGCAGGTCGACATCACGTCCGGCAAGTTCGTGTTCTCGGCGAGCGAGGCCTACCTGATCGAGAAAGGCAAGAAGACCAGGCCGATCAAGGGCGCGATGCTGATCGGCAGCGGCCCGGAGGTGCTGACGCGCGTCTCGATGGTCGGCAACGACCTCGAGCTCGATCCGGGCATTGGCGTTTGCGGCAAGGACGGACAATCCGTGCCGGTCGGCGTCGGCCAGCCGACGTTGAAGATCGATTCGCTGACCGTCGGCGGCACCGAAGCCTGACGCCTCGACGCTTTGATTACGGGGCGCTGGATTATGTTCCGCGCCCCGTCTCCTTCCTGTGATTCGATTCACTGCGTTCTCTGCGTGACGCGGCTACCGTTGCGTGAACAACGATGTAGCGCGAGTCATGGATATCAACGATACGTCGATCAAGCCGATCTTCGGCCGTCCTCTTCTCGAGCCGAACGAAGAACGCGTGCTGGCGATGCTGCGCGGCGAGCCCGATCTCGCGGTGGACGGCCTCGAGCCGTCGCTGCTGTCGAGGTTGCTGAATCTGTTTCGCAGGAAGGACGAATCCTAGGTCCACTCCGGAGCCGAATGGGATGGGGGACGAGCGAAACGACAAAGCCGTCGCTTCCAAGACCGGGAGCGTCGACGAGCGAATCGAGGATTCGGCGATTCGCAGTCTCTCCCGCGACGAGATCAAGCGCCTGTCGATCGACGCCTGGGAGCCTTCGCTCCTCCGTCATCTGCTCGAAGCGCAGAACAAGCTGCGCCGGCGACGTTGATCCGGGCGCACCACCGAGGCAACGAGACGATGAGAGGGTTGTGGCTGAACAAGCGCGTTTACGAGGCGTTGCCGTTTGCCTACATGGGCGTCGGCGCGGGCTGGCTCGTCGCGTGCTACTACTTTCGTGACGGCGTGGCGGGGCTCGCTTTCGCCGTTCTAGGGTTGACGTGCCTGACGGGCGGCCTCGTCGTGATGTTGAAGCGCCGGGGCTATCGCACGAGCCGCAGCCGCGAGGCGTTCGATAAGACGCTCTAGCTGACGCCGACCGGCCGCGAGCAGCGGCGCTCGGCGCGGCGCTCAGTGGTGATGCTTGCCGGCGCTGCCCGAGTGGGAGTCAGCCGAAACCTCATCGTCCGTATCGTCCGATTCGCCATCGAGGCGCACGTCCGGATGCGTGTCCGCGTGGCCGTTGACGCCGGATTTGCCGTTGCCGTTCCGGCGGATCGCGGACGGCGAGCCGTCGTGTCCATCGGCAGCACGCTCGTCGTCCTCGGCCGCCGAGCGCTTCTCCGCGTCGCCGCCGTAACCCGCTTCTTCGCGCTCGGCATCCGCCTGAATGATTGCCTCGTCCGCGCTCCACGCGTCGTCGAGCTGGCCGGTCGCGGTGAAAGGATCGCGATCCGTTCCCTCGAAGCGAGCGCGGCCCTCACGGTAGACGAGCTTGTGCTCGCCGAGCTGGATCACGTCTCCATGCCGGAGGACGTGCTGCTTCACGCGGCGCGTGCCGAGATAGATTCCGTTCGTGCTGTTCAGATCCTCGATCGTGCTCTGATGGTGATCGGTGATCACCTGCGCGTGATGCCTCGAGATGAACTTGCTGCGGATCTGCAGGTCGTTGTCGGGCGTTCGGCCGATCACGATGCGGCCCGGCGACAACGTCAGATGGGTCACGAGCTGGTTATGAAACAGCAGGTCGATCGATGCCGGCGATGCGGACATCGGCCCGAGGAACTGCCCGGTCGAGCCGGTGCGGTCCCGCGTTCGCTGACTGTATTCGACCCACTGCAGCTCTTCGGCGGCCGCCTTCACGAGGCGCGTATCGACGGTCGGGCTTTCCTCGGCGAACGCGCACAGCATCGCCGTGTCGCAGATGATGTTCGTGAGCCGCGGCACGCCGCCGGAGTAGCGAAAAACGACGTCGAGCGCCTCGTCGGTGAAGATCTGCCGGCCTTCGGCCCCGGCGACCTCGAGCCGATGGAGCACGTAGTCGTGCGTCTCCCGCTTCGACAGCGCGCCGAGATGAAAGCGCAGCCGCACGCGCTGCGTAAGCTGCTCGAGCCGCGGCGAATCGAGCTTTTGCGAGAGCTCGGGCTGACCGGCGAGGATGATGCGCAGAAGCTTCTCTTTCTGCGCCTCGATGCCGGAGAGCATCCTGACCTCCTCGAGCACCGCGCGCGGCAGGTTCTGCGCCTCGTCGATGACGAGCAGCACCTTCTTGCCGGCCGCATACTGCTCGACCATGAAGTCGCGCAGCATCGTCATCAGCTCGACCTTTCGCATCCGGAAAGGCTGGAACCCGAACTCGACGAGCAGCGCCTGCAGGAACTCGACCGGGGAGAGCTGCGTCTGGTTGACGTGGGCGAGGACGACGTCGTCCGGCAGCTCGCTGAGGAAGCTCTCGATCAGCGTGGTCTTGCCGGAGCCGATGTCGCCCGTGATCACGACGAACCCGTCCGCAAGCCAAATCGTGGATTCCATGTACGCCTTCGCGCGCGCATGCTGCTTGCTCGCGAACAGGAACTGCGGATCCGGCGTGAGCCGAAAAGGCGGTTCTTTCAGTTTGAAAAGCTCGCAGTACATGGTCGTTCTTCGGCGAGTCCTCTCGCGGGGGCTGGTGACGGCGTAACTCGATTACCTGACCCCGAAGCCTAATACAAAGCCTCGGGCGATTCGACAACGGCGAGTCCGCTAAGAGACTTGCATCACGGACTGCAACCGTTCGAGACGTTGGAGCAGCCGGCGGCGGTCCGCATCCACGAGGGTACAGTGGCCGATTTTGCGCGCTGGCCGGGGCGCCTTGCCGTACACGTGCACCTTTGCGCCCGGCACCCCGAGGAGCCGCTCGATCGGCGGCAGATCGCCGAGCAGGTTGAGCATCGCGGCATGTCCGGTCGGGGCCGTATCGCCGAGCGGCCAGCCGAGAACCGCTCTCAAGTGGTTCTCGAACTGGCCCGTTACAGCGCCGTCAATGGTCCAGTGCCCCGAATTATGCACGCGCGGCGCCATTTCATTGGCGAGCAGCTTGTCGCCGGTATGGAACAGCTCGACGGTCAGCACGCCGCGGTAATCGAGCCGGTCGAACAAGGCGTCGAGCCATCCCTCTGCCGTCTTTTGCAGCGCCGGATCCTCGAACGGGGCCACGGACGTGTGCAGGATGCCGTTCTGGTGCACGTTCTCGGCGAGCGGGTAGTACGCGCGCTCGCTGCCCGCACCCCGAACCGCGACGAGCGACAGCTCGCGCTCGAACGCGATCCACGCCTCTGCGATGGCTGGCGGCTGGCCCAGATCGGTCCACGCGTCGGCAAGATCCTCCGCGCGCTTGACGATGCGTTGGCCTCGGCCGTCGTAGCCCATACGCCGCGCCTTCAGCACCAGCGGCAGGCCGAGCTCGGCGGCCGCCCGCTCGAGATCCGCAAGTCGCTCGATCGCGACAAACGGCGCCGTAGGGATGCCGAGCGAGCGGAAAAGCCGCTTCTCGACGAGGCGGTCCTGCGTCGCCTCGATCGCGCCCGCCGGCGGATAGACCGGCGCGTGCCTGGCGGCCGCGGAAAGCGCCGCGGCCGGCACGTTCTCGATCTCGACCGTCAGGACGTCGACTTCCTGCGCGAGCGCCTCGATCGCTGCGGCGTCGTCGAGCGCGGCGCGCTTCAGGCGCGCGACCTGCGCTCCCGGCGCGCCCGGGTCCGAGTCGAGCAGCACGCATTCGATGCCGAGCGGATACCCGGCGAGCGCAAGCATCCGGCCGAGCTGACCGGCCCCGACGATACCGACGGTGGCGAGCTTCATTCCGAGTCGCGCGGATCCGACGTCTCGAGCACCGCCGCGGTCTGGGCTTCGCGATAGCGCTCGAGCTCGGCCGCGATCTCCTCGTGCTTGTTCGCGAGGATCGCGCACGCGAGGAGCGCGGCGTTGACTGCGCCGGCGCGGCCGATCGCCAACGTGCCAACCGGGATGCCGGCCGGCATCTGCGCGATCGACAGCAGGGAATCGATGCCGTTCAGCGCCTGCGAGCGCATCGGTACGCCGAGCACGGGCAGGCGCGTCTTTGCGGCAGTCATCCCGGGCAGATGGGCTGCGCCGCCCGCGCCCGCGATGATCACCTCGAGCCCGCGTGCGACTGCAGTGGACGCGTACTCGTAGAGCAGGTCCGGCGTGCGGTGTGCGGACACGACGCGCACCTCGTGCGGCACGCGGAGCGACTCGAGCGTGTCGACCGCATGGCGCATCGTGGACCAGTCCGAGACGGACCCCATGATGATTCCGACGAGCGGTTTCATCGCGGCATTGTACAGCAGGTAGAATGGCCGGATGGACCCGACCGCCGTTACGGAATCATTGCAACGCACCGCGGCCTCCGCGGTCGAGCTCGCGAAGCGGCTCGGCGCGGATCAGGCCGAGGCTTCCGTCAGCCACGACGAGGGGTTGTCGGTCACCGTCAGGATCGGCGAGCTCGAGTCCGTCGAGCGGCAGCGCGACCGCGGGTTGGCCGTAACGGTCTACAAGAACCGCCGTAAGGGCACCGCGAGCTCGAGCGACTTTTCTCCGCGCGGCGTCGAGGACGCCGTGCGCAAGGCATTGACGATCGCGAGCTTCACTGCCGAGGACGAGTACGCGGGGCTTGCGGATCCGGAGCTGATGGCGCGCGACGTGCCGAACCTCGAGCTGCATTTCCCGAGCGGGCTCGACGTCGATGCGGCAACGGAGATCGCGCTGCGCTGCGAGAGCGCGGCGCGCGCGTTCGACCCGCGCATCGAGAATTCGGACGGCGCGAGCGTCGGCACCGGCGAGGGCGTTCGTGTTTATGCGAACAGCCATGGCTTCGTCGGCGGCTACCCGTCGAGCAGCCATTCGGTGAGCTGCAGCGTGATCGCAAAGAGCGGCAGCTCGCTCGAGCGGGACTATTGGTACACGGCTGCGCGCGCGTTCGAGGACCTCGACGATCCGGAGCACGTCGGCCGCGAAGCGGCCGCGCGGGCCGTGCGGCGGCTCGATGCGCGGCAGGTGAAGACGAAGATCGTGCCGGTGATTTATCCCGCGGAGCTCGCGCGCGGGCTCTTCGGGCATCTGCTCGGCGCGATCCGCGGCACGGCGCAGTATCGCAAGTCGACGTTCCTGCTCGATGCGCTCGGTGAAACGGTGTTTCCGGAGTTCGTCGACATCGAGGAAGATCCGTTCATTCCCCGCGGCATGGGCAGCGCGCCGTTCGATGCGGAAGGCGTCGCGACGCGGCGACGCATGCTCGTCGAGCGCGGAGTGCTGCGCGGCTATCTGCTGTCGAGCTATTCCGCCCGCCGCCTCGGCATGCAGACGACGGGCAACGCGGGCGGTGCGCATAACGTGATCGTGAAGCCGAACGCGGGCACGCTCGCGGAGATCATCGCCGGCTGCAACGAGGCGTTCGTCGTCGGCGAGCTGCTCGGGCAAGGCGTGAATCCGGTGACTGGCGATTATTCGCGCGGCGCCGCCGGGTTCTGGGTCGAGCACGGCGAGATCGCGTATCCGGTCAACGAGGTGACGGTCGCAGGCAACCTGAAGGAGATGTTCCAGTCGATCGTCGCGATCGGGTCGGACGTCGATTTGCGCGGAGCAGTCCGGACCGGATCCGTGCTCATCGATCGGCTTACGGTGGCCGGCGGCTGATTCGACGGCCGTTCAAGTTTCCGCGCGCGGTTTCCGTCGCGGGTTTCGTTGTCCGCCCACTATTCCGGTCAAACGGGTTGACGTCGGCGCGGTCGCGGCCTTCGTCATGACGGCATTCGTGGGACCGCCGTAAAGCCGTCCATGGCGGCTGCGATCGCGCCATCCATGGCGCTCACGCTCCCACGAATGCCGTCATGACGAAGACCGCTTTGAGACGTTGGCGGCTGTTCGACGCTGCGTGAAGACCCCTCCGAAACGCTCGCGCCTCCAGGGCCGTCGGACCGCCAGCGTTCGCTAAATGACGTCACGGTCCGAGACGAAGGCGACCGTTCGAAGCAGCTGACCGCAAGAAGCGCGACGAGCGCCAGCGAGGCGCTCGCACTGCGCACAGATGCGAGGCTGACGCCAGCCGGAGACGCACACCCTAATGCACTGCTGCGTTTCCCGGAGCGAAACCGTTCGGCTGCCGCGACGTTGGTGAGGGCGCGTCTTCGACGATCTCTTTTGGCGGCCGTTCGGCGGCCATGGATGGCCGCCGCCGAGCGACAGGATGTTCTTCGCGCGTGCCGCCAAAAGAGATCGTCGAAGACGCGCCCTCACCGCGCCAAACCGCACAGTCACCGCCAACCCACGGTCACCGCGCCAAACCGCACAGTCACCGGAGTCGGCACCAAGACAGACGCCGGCGGGCCGTTATCAAGAAGCGATACTTCGCCCCGTCAGCCGCTGCAACGCCTCGTGATACTTCTCCCGCGTCCGCTCGATCACGACGGCCGGCAAATGAGGCCCCGGCGGCTTCTTGTCCCAATCGAGCGTCTCGAGATAGTCGCGCACGTACTGCTTGTCGAAGCTTTGCGGCGACGACCCCGGCTTGTAGCTGTCCGCCGCCCAGAACCGCGACGAGTCCGGCGTCAGCAGCTCGTCGATCAGCCGCAGCTCGCCGTCCTCGGTAAGCCCGAACTCGAACTTCGTGTCCGCAATGATGATCCCGCGCTCGCGCGCATACTCCGTCGCTTCTGCATAGAGCTGCAGCGAGATCGCCTCGACCTGCTCCGCGAGCTGCGCCCCGATCAGATCGCGCGTCTCCGCCATCGTGATATTCTCGTCGTGCTTGCCCGGCGCCGCCTTCGTGCTCGGCGTGAAAATCGGGTCGCGGAGCTGCTCCGCGAGCTCGAGACCGGGCGGGAGCCGGACGCCGGACACGCGCCCGGTCAGGCAATAGTCTTTCCACCCCGAGCCGATCAGGTAGCCGCGCACGACGGCCTCGATCGGCAGCGGCTTCAAATAATCGACGACGACAGCGCGGCCGGCGACGATCTCATGGTCGCGCGGGTCCGCGAGCACGGACACGGGGTCGATCCCGGTCAGATGGTTTGGAACGACATGACGCAGACGCTCGAACCAGAAGTTCGATAACGCCGTCAGCAGCACGCCCTTCCCCGGAATCGGGTCGGGCAGCACGACGTCGAAGGCGGAGATACGGTCGGTCGCGACGATCAGCAGGTGCTTGTCGTCGACGCGGTAAATGTCCCGGACCTTGCCCCGCGTCAGCGGCGGAAGGCCGTGGAGACGCGACTCGAAAAGGGGTTTCAGCGCTGCGTTCATGGTCGGGCCGGCATGTGCTGTCCGCCAAAGACGCTACGGCGGAATTGCGTTGGTTGGAAAACGCCAGATAATGACCCGTCGGGCGGCGGCGAGGCAACCGTCAGTTCGGCGATCGGTAGAGGAACCCCGCTAGGCGCATGACAGGGAAGCGTATTACGTCACCCGGCACCCGTATGCAGTGGGTCGGCAAGGCCGTCGGCAGCTTGCTCGGCTTCGCTGCCGCGGGGCCGATCGGCTCGCTGCTCGGCCTCGTCCTCGGTCACCGTTTCGACGAAGGCTTCAGCTTCGCCGGCAAGAACGGCAAGACCGGTCCAGTCCCGCGTGAACTTAGCGGATTCTTCTTCCAGGCCACGTTCGAGCTGATGGGACGCGTCGCGAAGGTCGACGGCCGGGTCTCGGAGGAGGAGATCAGGGTCGCGCGCCGGATCATGCACACGATGCAGCTCACGCCGGAACAGGTCACGTCCGCGATCGAATTCTTCACGGCCGGCAAGCGCGCAGATTTTCCGGTCGCCGAGCGGCTCGCCGAGCTCGGGCGGCAGCTCGACGGCCGGCCGGATCTCTGCCGCGCGTTCGTCGAGATCCAGATGCAGGCAGCGATCGCCGCCGGATCGGTCGATCTCGCGAAGCGGCGCCTGCTGTGGCGCATCGCGAGCGCGCTCGGAGTGGGCAGGGTCGAGCTTGCGCAGATCGAAGCACTGATCCGCGCGCATCAACGTTTGAAGTCCGATCACGGCGAGGCGCCGGATCTCGAGGGCGCGTACAAAGTGCTCGGCGTCAGCGCGAGCGCGAGCAACGCCGACATCAAGAGGGCGTATCGTCGGCTGATGAACCAGCACCATCCGGACAAGCTGCTGTCACGCGGGATGCCGCAGGCGATGGTCGCGCTGGCGGAGCAGAAGACTCACGAGATTCGCGCGGCGTACGACAGGATCAAGGCGCACCGCGCTTTCAAGTAGCGCTGCCGTCGCAGATGTTGCAGGCTTCGCGAGGGTTTAAGAACGAGTAAGGGGCCGAAGCTCGCTCGTCGATGACGACGGGAGCTCCGACCCCTCGATCCCCGGACGAGGTCGTTGCGACCTGGCGCTCAGACTCGATGCAGCTGCGGGCGTCGCGCCTTCGGCGGTTCGCGGCGGGCGTTGAAGACGACGATCGTCTTGCCGTTCGCGCGGACGAGACCCTGATCCTCGAGCACCTTCAGCACGCGCCCCGCCATTTCACGCGAGCAGCCGACGAGCCGGGACAGCTCCTGGCGGGAAACTTTGATCTGCATACCTTCCGGATGCGTCATCGCGTCCGGCTCTCTGCACAGATCCATGATCGCATGGGCGACGCGACCCGTGACGTCGACGAACGCGAGATCGCCGAGCTTGCGGTTCGTGCGGTCGAGCCGCGTCGCGAGCTGCGTCGCGACTTCGAAGATCAGTCCGGGGCTTTCCGATGCGAGCTGCCGGAAGCGCGGATACGTCATCTCGGCGATCTCGCTTTCGGTGCGCGTCCTGACCCACGCGCTGCGCTGCGGCTGTTCGTAGAAGAGCCCCATCTCGCCGAAGAACTGGCCTTTGTTCAGATAGGCGAGGACCATTTCGTTGCCGTCCTCGTCCTCGATCATGACTTCAACCGAGCCGTCGACGATGTAATAGAGCACATCGGGAAGATCGCCGGCATGGATCATGACGGTTTTCGCCGGCACCGTCCGCACTCGACAGTAACTCAGAAATCGGTTGATGGCAGGAACATCGCTCAACGGACGAAGTGCTTCTTCCATTTGATGGGGCTCCGGGGGTTAACTTAATCCCGTATTTAATCAAATCACCGTACGTTCGCAAGTTTGGAATCAGTTCTTGTGAACCCCATCACAAGAAGTACGCCGTGCGGCGCAGTATTTCGCCGCCGACCGACATCAGACGGCGAATCGCGAACGGCAGTGGCACGCCGCCCGCGAGGCGCGCGGTCGTTCCGTGATGCGTCTCATCCGCAGCCATCGTTTCGAGTATCGCGCGGCTCTTCGCATCGTCGGCCGGCAAGCGACCGAGATGGTCCTGGATGTGCGCTTCGACTTGTCGCTCCGTCTCCGAGACGAAGCCGAGGCTGATTGCGTCGCCGAAGCTGCCGGCCGCGAGCCCGATGCAGAAGCTTCCTGCATACCAGAACGGGCCGAGCACGCTCGGCCGGTGGCCCAGCTCGTCGAGCCGTTTACGGCACCAGTCGAGGTGATCGCGCTCCTCGCGCGCCGCATCGAGCAGGTGAGCCCGCGTTTCAGGTCGTCGTGCGCCTATCGCTTGACCGACGTAAAGCGCTTGCGCGGCGATCTCGCCGGCATGATTGACGCGCATCAATGCGGCGCTCGCTCTTCGCTCCGGCGCGGAGAGACGCGGCTCGGCGAGCGCGCTTGCCGGGCTGGGCCGCGCCGCGGCGACCGCTCCGTGTAAGGTGCGCAGCCCTTCGTCGAGCGCGGCGATGAGCCCGTCTGACCAGCCGAGGCGTCGTGACATGACTTCGTTACGAGTTGCCGAATGAGCGCACATTATAGAAGAGTGAGGCGATGCGAACCCCGAAGCGCGCGTGTATGATGCGCGCGTCCGTGGTCTATGCATCCCACCTCATGTCGCGAACTCACGTTCTTGCTCTGACGATTCTGGCCCTGTCCTCGCTGAATGCCGCCGCTCAGGATGCGGGCTCGTCGAACGACCGGTTCTCGGGCAAGGCTGCCCTCGGCTATATCTCGACGAGCGGCAACACCGACAGCACGAGCGCGAACGCGTCGCTGTCGCTCGCGTGGGCGCTGACGGCCTGGAGCCATGCGTTCGAGCTGTCCGGGATCGGCGCATCCACGGACGATCAGACGACCGCGGAGGCCTACCTTTTCAAGTACGAGGCGCGGCGCGCGTTCGGCGAGCACGGCTACCTGTTCACTGCGCTCGACTACAAGCGCGATCGCTTCTCGGGCTACGCCGAGCAGGTCTCGCAGACCGTCGGTTACGGCCGGCGCCTGATCGATCGGGAGCGCCATAAGCTCGACGCCGGCGTCGGCTTCGGTGCCCGGCAGTCGGAGCTGCGCGACGGAACGGAGGAGGACGACGCGATCGTCCGCGGTTCCGTCGACTACTTCTGGACCTTGTCGGATACGACCGAGTTCGAGCAGCGGCTGGTCGTCGAAAGCGGCTCGACGAACACGATGACGGAGGCCCGCTCTGCGCTCCGGGCGCGGATCGTCGGCAACGTCGCGCTGGTGCTATCCTACCGGATCAAGCTGAACAGCTCCGTACCGGAAGGGGCGACGAACGCCGACCGCTTTACGGCGATCTCGCTCGAATACGCCTTCTGATCGGCCGCGGGGCCGGGCCCGCTTGCGCCGGCGGCCGCGGGCCATTACCATTCTGCGTCTTTGGTCGGGCCCCCGGCCGCCCATTTTCAGAGCCAGATCCGAACATGAAGACATTCTCGGCCAAGCCGGAGAGCGTCCGCCGCGATTGGTACATCGTCGATGCGGACGGCAAGACGCTCGGGCGCCTCGCCACGGAGATCGCAAGGCGCCTCCGCGGCAAGCATAAACCCGTCTACACGCCGCACGTCGATACCGGCGATTACATCGTCGTCGTGAACGCGGAGAAGATCCGCGTGACCGGCCGCAAGCTTAAAGATAAGGTGTACTACCACCATACGGGCTATATCGGGCACATGAAGGCCGAGCCGCTCGAGAAGCTGCTCGCCCGTAAACCCGAGCAGGCGCTCGAGCTTGCGGTGAAGGGCATGTTGCCGCGTAACCCGCTCGGCCGCCGGATGCTGCGAAAGCTGAAGGTGGTGCGCGGCGCGGAGCATCCGCACCAGGCACAGCAGCCGATTCCCCTGGAGCTATAAACAGTAATGGCAACGGAAAGTTATTACGGCACCGGCCGGCGCAAGACGTCCGCGGCGCGAGTGTTTCTGCGGCCCGGGTCGGGACAGATCACGGTCAACGGCCGGCCGCTCGACGTGTTCTTCGGTCGCGAGACGGCCCGGATGATCGTCCGTCAGCCGCTCGTCACGAGCGAGCTCGAGGGCAAGTTCGACGTGAACGCCACCGTCAAGGGCGGCGGCACGACCGGGCAGGCCGGCGCGATCCGTCACGGCATCACGCGCGCGTTGATGGCGTATGACGAGACGCTCCGCCAGCCGCTCCGCCGTGCGGGGTTCGTCACGCGCGACGCGCGCGAGGTCGAGCGCAAGAAGGTCGGCCTGCGCAAGGCGCGCCGGGCGACGCAGTTCTCGAAGCGCTGATCGCACTGCGGTCGCTGGCCGTCGCGCCGGCGACCGCGCACGTTCTTTACGGTCCGCTCTCCGGCCGATCGTGCGCGAGCCGGGGCAGCTCCGGCCCGGTCGGGCCCGCGCGGACCGGACGTCTCGGACCCGGTACGGTGGCAGCCGTACCGCGAGACGGGTAAGCTGAAGATCCACTGGGGGATCGTCTAGCGGTAGGACATCGGACTCTGACTCCGAGAACCCAGGTTCGAATCCTGGTCCCCCAGCCATTCTCTCCGCGCTCTCGCCGTCACAGCCGATCACGCACTTTCCGCCCGTGACGGCGACGGCGATCTCCGCTCCCCCGATTCGAGGTTTCCCCCATTCCCCCTGCGCCCGACACGGGATCGCTGCCGCGTGCTCGCGCCGTTACTCGAGGACGCGCACGCCATCGTCTTGGCCGATCAGCAGCACGTCCGCCGGACGGTTCGCGAACAAGCCGACGGTCACTATGCCGGGGATCTGATTGAAGCGTGTCTCGAGCTCGACCGGATTCGCAATTTTGAGATTGTGCACGTCGAGGATGTCGTTCCCGTTGTCGGTAACGAAGCCGTTACGCCAGATCGGCTGCGCCTTCGCCTTGATCATCTGCCGAGACACGAACGACCGGGCCATCGGGATGACCTCGATCGGCAGCGGAAACGTGCCGAGTGTGCCGACGAGCTTTGACGCATCGATGATGCAAACGAATCGTCTCGCGGCGGCGGCGAGCACTTTCTCACGAGTCAACGCGCCGCCGCCGCCCTTGAGGAGATGAAGGTGCTTCGTCGCTTCATCTGCGCCGTCGACATACAGATCGATCTCGGAGACGTCGTCGAACGGCACCACATTCAAACCGTGACTCTTGAGCCTCGCGGTCGAGCGTTCGGAGCTCGACACGATCGCGGTCAGTCGGTGCGCATGCGCCGGTAACGCATCGATGAAGTAGTCGACGGTGCTCCCGGTTCCGACGCCGAGCGTGATGCCGTCTTTGATGTACCCGAGTGCCGCTTCGGCGGCCTTTCGCTTCTGCTCGTTCTGATTCACCGTCCGCTCCGATAGGCGAGATCCCTCAAAAAAAAAGTGCCCGCATTCGCGGGCACTTTGTTTGACGAGAGCCTTGCGGCTCGCATTCGTCAGCGTAGAAACGACGTCTCAGGCGGCTGCCGCCGGTGAGGCCGGGGCCTTCTTGCGCGTCGCCTTCTTTCTCGTCGCCTTCTTCTTGCTAGCCTTCTTTTTCGAAGCCTTCTTCTTGCTGGCCTTCTTCTTGGTCTTCTTCTTGCCAGCCTTCTTCTTCGTGGCCTTCTTCTTCGCAGCCTTCTTCTTGGTCTTCTTCTTGGCGGCCTTCTTCTTCGTGACGCGCTTCTTCGTGGCCGGCTTCTTCGCTACCTTGCGACGAGTCTTCTTACGTTTGCTGGACGTCTTCTTCGCAGATGTCTTCTTCGTTGATGCCATGGGTAGTCTCCGTGTCGGGATAAACGGCGTTGAGTATATATAAAAGCATCCAAATTTCCAGACTGTTATACGTTTTTGCGCATCACGATCGCAACGAGATGCGTGCGGAATGTGATTCGAAGCACACTATAGAAGCGAATGAAGTCTGAAAAACGCGGATGAGCCGTTCGCTCGCGTTCATTCCAACGAGAGGATGAAGCGCCAATGCTCGTCGCTGACCGGCAACACGGATAAGCGGTTGCCGCGGCGAAGCAGCGCAAATCCCGCAAGCTCCGCGTCCGCATATTGCTTCATCTCCGCGAGCGTGATCGGCCGCTTCAGCTTCCTCTCGAGCTTCACGTCGACCATGTACCAACGCGGCGCATCGGGATTACTCCCAGGGTCGTAGTGGGGATCGTTCGGATCGAACGCGGTGTGATCCGGGTAGCCCGTCTTCACGATCTTCACGATGCCGACGATCGCCGGCTCCGCGCAGTTCGAGTGATAGAAGAATGCGAGGTCGCCGCGCTGCATCTCGTCGCGCATGAAGTTGCGCGCCTGATAATTGCGCACGCCGTCCCAGTAGGTGGTCTTGCGCGGCGCAGCCGCGAGATCATCGATCCCGAAGACATCGGGCTCGGATTTCAGAAGCCAGTACCTCACTCGACATTCCCGGTGAAGCGCTGAAACGAGATCTCGGTCACGATTCCCCAGAGCGGGATGTCCCACGGCTGCTTCGGCAAGTGAGGCACTTGCTGGAACGACCACGCGATGCCGAGCAGCTTCGGCCGAGTCCAGGACTTGCGATGGCGCAGGAAGCGGAACGCGCGATCGTAGTAGCCGCGGCCCATTCCCATCCGAACGCCGCGCGTGTCGAACGCGACGAGCGGGGCCAGCACGAGATCGAGATGACGCGCGTCGATCAGCCGCTCGAGTGCCGGCTCCGAGATGCCGAACAGGTTCGGCCGCAGCAACGCACCCGGCGTGACCGGAGCAAAGTACATGTGCTGCCGGACGATGACGGGCGCATAGACCCGCTTGCCGTGGCGGGCGGCGTCCTCCGCGACACGCGCGAGCGCCGGCTCACCGTCGAATGCGTGGTATACGGCGATGGTTCGCGCCTGCCGATAGACGCCGAGCCCGAGGATGCGGCGCCACATTGCGCGCTCGCCGCTCGCTCGCTTCTCCTCGTCCAACGAACGGCGCGCCTGCCGCAGCGCCTTGCGCAGCCGGCTTCGCTCGCGCCGATCGGCGGCTGAATCTGCAGAAGGATGAGTGTCGTTGGAGGGGGTGCTCCCCGCCTGTGCCGTCACGAACGGTTGCTCTCGAACCAGAGCAAAAGGTGGGGTAAGCCGTGATAGTTGCAGGCTTCCCGGTCAGACCGGATCTGCACAACACCACCGACAGAACACAACCCCAATGTCATGAGTTAGGGTCGAAAGACTATCCGGTCCGTGTCGAACACTGCAGGGAGCACCGTAACCGACACTATAGAGGCAGTTGCTTCGCGGGTCCAAGCGCTTCGTCGAGGCGCTCGCGCATTTCGCGAATGCGCAGCCCGACGATGCTCTGCAACTCCTCGTCGCTGTTCTTCGCCTTCAGATATTCGTTCGCGAGGTTCAGCGCCGCCATGACCGCGACCCTTTCGAGGCCCACCACCTTGCCGCTGTCGCGGATCTCGCGCATCTTCCGGTTCAAAAGCTCGGCCGATGCGATCAGCGCGGCCTGCTCGTTCGCCGGACAGGCGACGTGGTATTCCTTCTCGAGGATGCGGATCGAAACTCGGGCGATCGACTCGCTCATCAGGCCTGCTCCATCGACTTGAGACGTCCAATCATCGCTTCGACGCGACCGCGAACCTGCTCGTTCTTCTGCAGGAGCGCCGCGCGCTCGGCGATCAACGCCTCTTGCCGCTGGCGCAGGGAGGCATTCTCCTCGCGCAGCTTCTCGCAGACCTGAATCAACTCGTCTAGACGCTTTTCGAGGCGCTTTAGTTCCAGATCGAAGCGTTGATTGGTCTGCTCGTTCATGCGCGCGAATATAGAGTGCCCCGGGCTCGGGGGTCAATAACGGCTCCCTGGGTGATAGCATGACTCGAAATCGCAGACGTCGACGTTCGAGATGGAAGAGAACTACGCGTACGAGTCGCTCGCCGAAGAGCTCGCGCAAGCCGGGGTCGTGCCGTCGCTCGCCGAGCTGCACGGCGGCCTCACCGGAATGATGTGCGTCGCGGGCGTAGCCGCCGCCACTCGCTGGCTCGACGAGCAGCTCGAGGAGTGGAGTCAATCGGGAACGACGCCGATCGGCGAAGCGCTGCACGCCGTCGAGCTCGACACGTGGCGCTCGCTGAACGAGACGAACATGTCGTTCGAGCCGTTGCTTCCCAGCGACGATCAGCCGCTCGACGCGCAGGTGCGCGGGCTCGCTTCGTGGTGCAACGGCTTCTTGTCCGGTCTCGGCCTCGGCGGTCTGACGACTCAGGGCTCGGAGAGCGAGGGCGGAGCCGTCGCCGAGATCGCGAAGGATTTTGCGGAGATCAGCCGCGCCGCGCTCGGCCCCGAGGACGAAGAGGATCTCGAGCAAGCAGGCTTTGCGCTCGCGGAGCTGAAGGAATACGTGCGCGTCAGCGTGCAGCTCGTGTTCGAGCAGTTCGGCGAGCACAGCAACGAAGCGGGCTCCACGACGCTTCACTGAACATCCATCGACAGAACCTAAGGAACCGCCGTTGAATCCGCGCGAATATGCGAAGCGGCGCCGCCAGCTCATGGAGCTGATGGGCGCCGACGGAGTTGCCGTGCTGCCGGCCGCGCCGCAGCGCACGCGCAGCCGTGACACGTCGTTCAGCTATCGACAGGACAGCGACTTTTACTACCTGACGGGCTTCCCGGAGCCCGAGGCCGTCGCAGTGCTCGCGCCCGGGCGGCCTCAGGGCGAGTTCATCCTGTTCTGTCGCGAGCGCGACCCGGTGAAGGAGATGTGGGAAGGCACTCGCGCGGGTCCCGCGGGCGCCGTCGAGCACTACGGCGCCGACGACGCATTTCCGATAGGCGATATCGACGAGATCCTGCCCGGGCTGCTCGAGCGCTGCGAGCGCGTCTATTACTCGATCGGCGCCGGAGAGTTCGACGCGCGTCTGCTCGGCTGGATCAACGCGCTGAACGCGAAGCGTCAGAGCGGACACGCGCCGAGCGAGCTGATCGCGCTCGATCACCTTCTGCACGAGGCGCGCCTCTACAAGAGCCGCGCCGAGATCAGCGTGATGCGCAGGTCCGCGCGCATCGCCGTCGCGGCGCATCGGCGCGCGATGAGCGTGTGCCGGCCCGGGATGAAGGAGTTCGAGCTCGAGGCCGAGTACGTGCACGAGTTCCGCCGCCACGGCGCGGTCTGCTCGTATCCGCCGATCGTGGCCGGCGGCGCGAACGCGTGCGTGCTGCACTACACGTCGAACGACGCGGTTCTCGCCGACGGCGATCTCGTGCTCGTCGATGCCGGGTGCGAGCTCGAAATGTATGCGTCCGACGTCACGCGGACCTTTCCGATCAACGGCCGCTTCAGTGCCCGGCAGCGGGAGCTTTACGAGATCGTGCTCGCGGCGAATCGCGCTGCGATCGACGCGGTGAAGCCCGGCAATCACTGGAACGACCCGCACGACGCAGCCGTGAAAGAGGTCACGCAGGGCTTGAAGCGGCTCGGCATCCTGAACGGGCGAGTGCCGAGCCTGATCAAGGAGCAGGCGTATCGACGCTTCTTCATGCACAAGACCGGACATTGGCTCGGCATCGACGTGCACGACGTCGGCGACTACAAGGTCGGGGATGCGTGGCGTCTGCTCGAGCCGGGCATGGTGTTGACGATCGAGCCCGGCATCTACGTCGCGGCGGACGTGAAAGGCAAGGCGCGGCCATGGCGCGGCATCGGCATCCGCATCGAGGACGACGTCGTCGTAACGCGCGACGGCTGCGACGTGCTGACGGCCGATCTCCCGGTCGATGCGGACGAGATCGAGCGCTGCGTCGGCAGCGCGCTCGGTAAGGCTGCATGAGCGCGCCGCGAGCGACCGCCTCGCTCGACTGCGACGTGCTGATCGTCGGCGGCGGGCTCGTCGGCTCGGCGCTCGCGGTCGCTCTCGCCGATACGCCGCTTCGCGTCGTGCTCGTCGAGGCGAGCGATCCGGCCGTGCTCGAGCAGCCGAGCTTCGATGCGCGCGTGACCGCGCTCGCGAACGGCTCGAAGCGCATTCTCGCCGCAATGGGTTTGTGGGAGGCGCTCGGCGTGCACGCCGAGCCGATCGAGACGATCCACGTCTCCGAGCGCGGCCGCTTCGGCGCGGCGCGGATCCTCGCGACCGAAGAGGGCGTCGAAGCGCTCGGCTACACGATCGAGAATCGCCGTCTCGGCGAAGCGCTGTGGGCCCGGCTTGCGAGCGCGCAGAACTGCACCGTTTTGGGACTGGCGTCGCTGCGCGAGTTCGCGACGACGCCGAGCGGCGTGCGCGCCGAGATCGAGCAAGCCGGCGAGCGCGTCGATGTGACGGCCGAGATGCTCGTTGCAGCGGACGGCGCCCGCTCCCGAATTCGCGCGGAGCTCGGCATCGCGATTCGGGAGGATCATTATCCGCAGCACGCGCTGATCCTGAACTGCCGTACCGACCGGCCGCATCGCGGCGTCGCATACGAGCGCTTCCTGCCGACGGGGCCGCTCGCGATGCTGCCGTTGCCGGGCGAGCGCGTCGGCGTCGTGTGGACCTTGCCTGCCGAGCGTGCCGCCGAGGCCGCGGCCGATACCGACGCGAAGTTTCGCGCCGATCTGCAGCACGCGTTCGGTTACCGGCTCGGTCGCATCGTGCAGGTCGGGCAGCGCGCGCTGCATCCGCTGCGGCGCGTGCGCAGCCATTCGCTCGGCCGAGGACGCATCGTGCTCGTCGGGAATGCCGCCGTCACGCTCCATCCCGTCGCGGGGCAAGGTTTCAATCTCGCGCTGCGCGACGTCGCGGCGCTTGCCGAGCTGCTGACGGCAGCGGGCCGATCGAACGATTACGGCAGCCTCGCGGAACGCTACGCCGCATCGCGCACTGCCGATCAACGCAAGGTTGCGCTCTTCACGCATGGGCTCGTCGAGCTCTTCGGAGCTGCGTTGCCCGGCCTCGGGTCCGCGCGCGGCATCGGGCTGACCGCATTCGATCTGCTGCCGGCCGCGAAGTCTGCGTTCGCCCGTCACACGATGGGCATCGCGGGCCGCATGCCGCGCCTCGCCCGCGGTCTGCCGCTCGACGGCGCGACGAGGCCGGCCGAACGATGATGTACGACAACGAGCCCGTCGTGCTGATCAGCGGCGGCGGCCCGGTCGGTCTCGCGCTCGCCGCGCTGCTCGACGGCGCGCGACCCGATCTTCGTATCTGGGTCGTCGAGCCGCGCGAGCGCCCCGAGTGGCGCACCGATCACGTCGACCTTCGCGTTTACGCGTTGTCGCGCTCGAGCCAGCGGATACTCGAGCGGGCTGGTGCGTGGGCGTCGGTCGTCGGCCGCCGCGCATGCCCGTACGAAAGAATGCGCGTGTGGGAGGGCGACGACCCCGAAGGCGCCGCGTCGATCGGCTTCGACTGCGCGGACATCGGCGAGCCGGATCTCGGTCACATCGTAGAGGACGTGCTGCTGCGCGATGCGCTGCTCGCGCGGCTCGCGGGCTCGTCGCGCGTGCGCATCGCGCTCGGCTCCTCCGTGCAATCGGTCGACATTCGTGCGGAGACTGCCGTCGTGACCTTGTCGGACGGCGCCGTCGTGCGTGCGAGCCTCGTCGTTGCAGCGGACGGCGCGCAGTCGCCGGTCCGCGGGATGCTTGACCTGCCGGTCGTGACGCGTGATTACGGCGAGAGCGCGATCGTCGCGCACGTCGGGAGCGAGCGGCCGCACGAGCATGTCGCCCGGCAGCGCTTCCTGCGCAGCGGGCCGCTCGCATTGCTGCCGCTCGTCGACGGCCGGAGCTCGGTCGTGTGGTCCTTGCCGACCGCGGAAGCCGAGCGTTTGGCCGCGACGCCCGACGGCGAGTTTCTAGCGGCGCTCGAGGACGCAAGCGGCGGCGTGCTCGGCCGGCTGGGACCCGTTTCCGCGCGAGCCCGCTTCCCGCTCCAGATCCTGCATGCCTTGAGGTATTGTTGTCCGCGGGGAGTACTCGTCGGCGACGCGGCGCATGTCGTCCATCCGCTCGCCGGCCAGGGCATGAACCTCGGGCTCACCGACGCGGCGTGCCTCGCGGCGGAGATCGAAGCCGCCGTCGCGGCGGGCCGGGATCCCGGGGACGTGCGCGTGCTGAGGCGCTACGAGCGTCGGCAAAAGGCGAACAATATGAATATGCTGCTGGCACTCGACGCGCTGCACCGCCTTTTCGGACTGCCCGGCGCCGCGGCTCCGATCCGGACGCTCGGCCTCGCGATGACGAATGCGGCCGGTCCGGCGAAGCAGTGGCTGATGCGCCGCGCGCTTGGGCTGCATCTCGATTGTGAGGCGACTCGCGGCGGCCGTCGTGCGGTCGCGACATGATGCGGCGTGGGCAAGACCCCGAGTTTTCGCCGCCGCGGAGCAAATCGGCCGCGGCGGTGGTCAGATCCTCCGCAGGCGAGGAAGCAAACACCACAGGGTCGTTAACGCTATGAGAAACCTGACGAAGACGGGAGTCTGGGCCGCGCTGCTGCTGATCGCGGCACCGCTGGCGGCGCAAGAGGCGACGTGGGATCGGACCCTCGAGCGCATCGCGAGCGGCATCGTCGCGATCCACGTCGACAGCACGCGCGCGTTCGATACGGAGAGCAACCAATCGACCCAGGCGACCGGCTTCGTCGTCGACGCGGAAAAAGGACTGATCCTGACCAATCGGCACGTCGTGACGCCCGGTCCAGTCAAGGCGCAGGCCGTCTTCTTGAATCAGGAGGAGGTCGATCTTTATCCGGTCTACCGCGATCCGATCCACGACTTCGGCTTCTTTCGCTACGACCCGAGCGAGCTCAAGTTCATCCAGCCGGCCGAGCTGCCGCTCGTGCCGGAAGGCGCGCAGATCGGCCGCGATATCCGCGTGATCGGTAACGATGCGGGCGAGCAGCTGTCGATCCTCGCCGGCACGATCGCACGGCTCGACCGTCAGGCGCCGAACTACGGGCGCGGCAATTACAACGACTTCAACACCTTCTATCTGCAGGCGGCGTCGGGCACGTCGGGCGGCTCCTCCGGCTCGCCGGTCGTGGACATCGAAGGCAACGTCGTCGCGCTGAACGCCGGCGCTAACACGCAGGCCGCGTCGAGCTTTTTCTTGCCGCTCGACCGGGTTCGCGTCGCGCTGTCGTTGCTGCAGGAGGGCGTCGACGTGCCGAGAGGCACGCTACAGACGGAGTTCGTGCACACGCCGTATGCCGAGCTGCGGCGCCTCGGTCTGACCGACGAGACCGAGCAGATGATGCGCGAGGCTTTCCCGACGCAGACCGGCCTCCTCGTCGTCGCGCACGTGATTCCCGGCTCTCCGGCGTCCGCGGCGCTCCTCCCGGGCGACGTGCTGGTCAGCGTCAACGGGCAGCTGATCTCTGCGTTCGTGCCGCTCGCGGACGTGCTCGATGCGCACGTCGGCCAGGAGGTGACTCTGGTCACGGAGCGGGGCGGCGAGCGCCGTGAGAGCCGAATCGTCGTCGACGACCTGCATGCGATTACGCCCGACGAGTACATCGAGTTCGGCGACGGCGTGCTGCACGAGCTCTCGTATCAGCAGGCGCGGCATTTCAATCGGCCCGCGAAGGGCATCTACGTCGCGAGCCCGGGTTACGTGCTCGGTTCCGCCGCGATCCCGCGCGCGAGCCTGATCACCGATATCGGCGGCGTCCGGGTCGAGACGCTCGACGATCTCGAAGCGGCGCTCGAGCGTATTCCGGAGGGCGCACAGGTCAGCGTGCGCTTCCTGACGTTCGACGATCCGCGTTCCGAGAAGCAGCGCATCATCGTGAACCATCGGAGCTGGTTCCCGGCCATGCGCTGCCACCGCGACGACGCGAGCGGGATCTGGCCGTGCCGCGATCTCGATCCGGCACCCGCTCGTCCCGCGCTCGCCGTGCAGGAGACGACGTTCCCGGAGCAGACCGAGCCGCACCTGCGGCAGATCGTCCCGTCGCTCGTGCTCGTGAACTTCAGCATGCCGTACACGATCTCCGGCGTCGCCGACCGGTACTACTACGGCACGGGGCTCGTCGTCGACGCGGAGCGCGGCTGGGTGCTCGTCGATCGCAACACGGTGCCGGTCTCGATGGGCGACGTGCAGATCACGTTCGCCGGCTCGGTCGAGATTCCGGGACGGGTCGAATACGTTCATCCGCTTCACAACCTCGCGGTCGTGTCGTATGACCCGAAGCTGATCGGCGCGACGCCGGTGCAGGCCGCGCAGTTCTCCGACGGGCCGCTGAACCCGGGAAGACCGGTGTACGTCGTCGGGCTCGCTCCCGATCACAACGTGCTGTCGCAGGCGAGCCAGATCGCGACGGTCGACGAGGCGACGTTCCCGCTGTCGCGGACCTTGCGCTTCCGCGACTCGAATCTCGAGGTCATTACTCTCGTGAACGGCCCGACCGATTTCGACGGCGTCATCGTCGACGCCGAAGGCCGGGTGCTTGCGACGTGGGCAAGCTTCGCGATCCAGAGCGGCCGCGATCTGAATCAGGTCAACATGGGCATCCCGAGCGAGCTCGTCGTCGACATGCTGGCGAACATGAGGAGCGGCACGCCGATACGCTCGCTCGAGGTCGAGTGGCGGATGATGCCGCTCGCGACCGCGCGCAAGCTCGCGCTGCCGGAAAGCTGGGCGCAGAGGTACGAGGCGCACAGCCCGCGCCGCCGCGAGCTTCTCGCCGTCTCGAGCACGGTCGGCGGCTCTCCGGCCGCGGACTTCTTCCGCTCCGGCGACATCCTGCTCGACATCGACGGCCAGCTCGTCGGCTCGTTCCGCGAGGTCGAGCGCGCGGCGCAGAAGCCGACGGTCGAAGTCACGATCTGGCGCGATGGACAGGAGATCACCGAGACGATCCAGACGGTCGAGCTCGACGGCCGCGACGTCGACCGCATCGTGTCGTGGGCCGGCGCCCTGCTTCAGGAGCCGCATCGCGCGCTGGCCGCTCAGCGCGGCATCGTTCCGGCCGGCATCTATGTCTCGTACTTCAACTATGGCTCGCCGGCGAGCCGCTATGGGCTGTTCGCCGGGCGGCGCATCATCTCGATCGACGGCATGCCGACGCCGAACCTCGACCGGTTCGTCGAGGTGCTCGCGGCGATACAGGACCGCGAGGCGGTGCGCATCAACACGATCAACTGGAACGACGTGCCCGAGGTGATCACGTTGAAGCCCGATCCGCATCACTGGCCGAGCTACGAGCTGCGGCGTGAGGGCTACGAATGGCGCCGCCGCGAGCTCGTCCCGGCGCCGGAGGACGGCGTCGCGGAGGCCGTCGCGGCGATCGACTGATTGGCGGCGCAACCGCACACGCGCGCGCGACGCGCTGTCGTCCGGGAGCCTGATCTCGGGCTCCGGCGCGTCGCTGCTCGCCTTGCGCTCGTCGGCGCCGTCGCGCTCTGCGGCCCCACGTTGGCGGACGCGCAGACGACTCTTTATCAGTACCGGGACGAGAACGGCGTCCTCGTATTCACGGATCGCATGCCTCCGGACGGGCAGAGTTTCGAGGAGCGTGCGCTCACGCGGAGCATCGCGCGCGGCGAGGTTCAGCTCCTGAATCGCGAGATCGACGGCGGCGCCGTGCTCGTCGCGCGCAATACGTACTACGCGCCCGTCGAGCTCGCATGGTCGCTGACGAATACCGAGAACGTCAGCACCGACGCACCGCCGGCGGCCTCGGTCGTCGTTCCTGCCCGTTCCGACCAGGAGCTAATGACGTTGCGCCGCGCCGATCCGAGCTTGCCGATGCGTTTCGAGTACGAGCTCGGCTACCTGCTCGGCTCGCCGGACGCGGTGCATGCGCCCGAGCAGGCGTATCGGCTGCCGTACGCGCTTGCGAGCAGCCATGTCGTCTCGCAGGCCTATCCCGATGCGATCACCCACTCGGACGCGGCGTCGATGCATGCGCTCGATTTCGCGATGCCGATCGGCACCGGCATCCATGCTGCCCGCGAAGGCGTCGTCGTCGACGTCGCCAGCGATTTCTACGACGCGGGGCTCGATCCGGACAACGACGGGCCGCGCGCGAACATCGTGCGGATCCTGCACGCCGATGGGACGCTCGCGCTCTATGCGCACCTCAACTGGAACTCGATCCGCGTCGTTCCCGGACAGCGCGTGCAGCGCGGCGAGCAGATCGCGGATTCCGGTAACACCGGCTTCAGCAGCGGTCCACACCTGCACTTCGTCGTGCAGCGTAACGACGGCGGACGCCTCGTATCCGTACCGGTCGAGTTCGCGGGTCCGGGCGGCACGCCGGTCGCGCCGCGGCGCGGCGATCGGCCGGTCGCCTATTGACGGCGGCGAGTAACGGCAGCAGCCGGTCGAGCTTCGGTGCGGCCTAACGAAGCTCCGCAGCGAGCGCGTCGAAGCTCGTCAGCGGCGCGAGGCAGCTCGTGCCGCGGCAGACGTACGCGACGATACCGTCCGCGCGGCCGGTGCGTGCCGCGAGAAGCCCGGGAAGATTCTGCTCGTCGTTCGGAATCAGAAAGGCCGACCGGCCAGGCTCGTAGCTTCGTGCAACGAGCGCGTCGAGCCGCGGCGCGTCCGCCGCGCTCGCGCGCACGACGATTGTGACGGGCGGCTCGAGAAAGCGCTCGAGCGCGATCAGCAGCGCGGCGTGTGCATCGGGATACTGCGCGAGCATCGGCATTGCTGCTTTCAGCGTACGCTCCGCGGCGTCGAGGTAGCGCTGCTCGCCTTGCAGGTGACCGAGCGCGGTCAGCACGCGACAGAGCACCGCGTTGCCCGAAGGCATGGCCTCGTCCGCGAACGGCTTCGGCCGATGGATCAGCTTCTCGTGGTCGTCGGCGGTGAAGAAGAAGCCGCCGCCGGCACGATCCTCGAAATGCGCGAGCGCCGTCTCGACGAGCGCGATCGCGAAATCGAAATCCTCGCGGCGCCAGCGGCACTCGAGCAGCTCGAGCAGACCGTCGGCGACGAATGCATAGTCGTCGAGATAGGCCGCGAAGCGGGCGCGGCCGTCCTTGCTCGACGCAAGCAGCCTTCCGTTCTGCCACATCCGTGTGCGGATGAAGTCCGCGGCGCGCGTGGCAGCGTCGACGAGGTCGCTGCGTTCGAGCCGTCGTCCGGCGCGGGCCATCGCCCGTATCGCGAGCCCGTTCCACGCAGCAAGCACCTTGTCGTCACGGCCCGGACGGACGCGCTGCTCGCGAGCGGCGCGCAGCTTGCGGCGCGCGCGCTCGAGCAGCGCATGCGTTTCGGGCGCTGCGGCGGCGCTCGCCGCGACGCCGGGCTCGACGATCTGCAGGTGCCAGGCCTTGCCGCCGCCGTGCGGGTCCGTGAAGTTCGGCTCGCGGTCGAGGCCGAAGACGCGCTTCGCGAGCGCCGCCTCGTCGCGATCGAGGACGGCGTCTAGCTCGTCCGCAGTGAAGACGTAGAAGCCGCCTTCGCGTCCGGCGGCGTCCGCATCGAGCGCGGAATAGAATCCGCCGGCCGGGTCCTGCATCTCGCGAATCATCCAGTCCGCCGTCTCGCTCGCGATGCGCGCGAAGCGAGCATCCCTCGTTGCGGCGTGCGCGTCCGCGTAGAGCGCGAGCAGCGCGGCGTTGTCGTACAGCATCTTCTCGAAGTGCGGGATCTCCCACCTGCGATCGACGCTGTAGCGGAAGAAGCCGCCGCCGAGATAATCGTAGAGCCCCCGGGTCGCCATGCGCTCGAGCGTAAGCATCACGACATGGTCGAGCTCGCGCGCGCGCTCGGCGTCGGCTCCCGGCCGGCGCGATTCGTCAAGCAAGAGACCGAGCGCGTTCGGACGCGGAAACTTCGGCGCGTTGCCGAAGCCGCCGTGCTCTTGATCGAACGATGCGACGAGCCGCTCGCACCCGAGATCGATCGGCGCGCGCGTGAGCGCGCCGTCCGTGCCGCCGTGGGACTCCATTCGCGAGAACGTCTCGAGCAGCGCGGACCCGCGCGATCTGATCTCCTCGGGGTAGCTGCGGTAGTACGCCTCGACCTGCGTCAGCACTTCCTTGAAAGACGGCATCCCGTAGCGCGGCTCCTTCGGGAAGTACGTGCCGACGACGATCGGAACGTGCGTGTCGGGCGTCAGGAACACGGTCAGCGGCCAGCCGCCCGCGCGGCCTGTAAAGAGCTGATGCGCCGTCTGATAGATCTTGTCGATGTCCGGCCGCTCCTCGCGATCCACCTTGATGTTCACGTACAGGCGGTTCATCAGCTCGGCGGTCTCGCGGTCCTCGAAGGACTCGTGCGCCATCACGTGGCACCAATGGCAGGCCGAGTAGCCGATCGACAGCAGGATCGGTTTGTCCTCCGCGCGGGCTTTCTCGAGCGCCTGTTCGGACCACGGCAGCCAGTCGACCGGGTTTTCCGCGTGCTGGAGCAGATACGGGCTCGTCTCGCGGGCCAGTGCATTCGTCATGAAGTCACTATAGCAACATGCGTGCCGATCGCATGGGCTGACGCGGCGGTGGCAGGCGTATAAACTGCGCGGCAGTTCCGCCGCCCGGTGCGAATCCTTGGTCTATCCCGAATTCAATCCGATCGCATTCGAGATCGGGCCGGTCCAGGTGCGTTGGTACGGCCTGATGTACCTGCTCGGGTTCCTCGTCGGCTGGCTCGGCGCGCGCTACCGTGCGACGCGGCCGCAGAGCCCGGTCACGCCCGTGCAGGTCGACGACCTGATCTTCTACACGGCGTTCGGCGTAATCGTCGGCGGCCGTGTCGGCTATATGCTCTTCTACAACCTCGACGGGCTGGTCGCGAATCCGCTCAGCCTGTTCGCGATCTGGGAAGGCGGGATGTCCTTCCACGGCGGGCTTCTCGGCGTGATCACCGCGATGTGGCTGTTCGCCCGCAAGGTCGGTCAGCCGTTCTTCGTGATCGCCGATTTCGTCGCGCCGTGGATCACGCCGGGCTTGGGCTTCGGCCGCATCGGCAATTTCATCAACGGCGAGCTGTGGGGGGTTCCGACGAGCCCGGATGCGCCGTGGGCCGTGATCGTCGACGGCGTCGCACGGCACCCGAGCCAGCTTTACGAGGCGTTTCTCGAAGGGCTCGTGATGTTCGTCGTGCTGTTCGCGTTCTCCGCGCGTCCGCGGCCGATCATGGCCGTGTCGGGGCTGTTTCTGCTGCTCTACGGCGTGTTCCGCTTCGCCGTCGAGTTCGTGCGCATGCCGGATGACGGCGTCTATATCGCGTTCGATTGGCTGACGCGCGGGCAGCTCCTGTCCGCGCCGATGATCGTGCTCGGCATCGTCTTCATCGCCATCGCGTACCGGCGGCGCGAGTACGCCGCGCCGCGCGAGCCGCGACCCGAACCGGCGGAGAGCGCGCGATGAGGCAATACCTCGATCTGCTGCGAACGATCCGCGAGCGCGGCGTCCGCAAGGAGGACCGCACCGGCACCGGCACGCTCAGCGTCTTCGGTCACCAGATGCGGTTCGATCTCGCGGACGGCTTCCCGGTGCTGACGACGAAGAAGCTGCATCTACGCTCGATCATCCACGAGCTTCTATGGTTCCTTGCGGGCGATACGAACATCGAGTATCTGCACCGCCACGGCGTGACGATTTGGGACGAGTGGGCAGACGAGCGCGGCGAGCTCGGCCCGGTCTACGGCGCGCAGTGGCGCAGGTGGAAGGCGGCCGACGGCCGCGAGATCGATCAGATTGCTCGCGCCGTCGAGCTGATCCGCAAGGACCCCGACTCGCGGCGCATCATCGTCAACGCGTGGAACGTCGGCGAGCTCGAGCAGATGGCGTTGTCGCCGTGTCACGCGCTGTTTCAGTTCTATGTTGCGGCCGGGCGGTTGTCGTGCCAGCTCTATCAGAGAAGCGCGGACGTCTTCCTCGGCGTGCCGTTCAACATCGCGTCGTATGCGCTGCTGACCCACATGATCGCGCAGCAATGCGATCTCGAGCCCGGCGAGTTCGTGTGGACCGGCGGCGATTGCCACCTCTACCTCAATCACCTCGAGCAGGCCGACCTGCAGCTCGGTCGCGAGCCGTTGCGGCTGCCGCGGCTCGTGATCAAGCGGCGGCCCGCTTCCGTGTTCGAGTATCGCTACGACGATTTCGAGATCGTCGGGTACGAGGCGCACCCGTCGATCAAGGCGCCGATCGCGGTTTGACCGCGGAGCGACCGGGCTTCGCGTGCGGTGGGAGCGGCCACCGCGTAAACGGGCGATGCGTCAGGCTTTCACGCCTGCGCATCGGACCGCGATCGGCTCGCCGGGCGGGTCGAGCGGCACGGCTGTGAGCGCACGTCCCCATACGCAGCCCGTGTCGAGGCCCGTGACGTCCGGCCGCCGCAGCAGCCCGAGCGCCGACCAATGGCCGAACACGATGTGCGTGTCTTGCGCGACGCGGTCGGGCGCGTCGAACCACGGCACGAGACCCGGAGGCTGACTGCCCGGCGGGCCGTTGTGCTCGAGGTCGAGCCGGCCGTCGTATGTGCAAAAGCGCATCCGCGTCAGCGCGTTGATCGTGTAGCGCATCCGCTCGCTGCGCGCGAGCCGCGGCGACCAGCGTGCCGGCTCGTTGCCGTACATCTGCGCGAGCGCGTCGCGCCAGTCGGGGCCGGCGAGCGCGTCCTCGACCTCTCGCGCGGCGCGTGCGGCGTCCGCGACGGACCAGTGCGGCGGAATCCCGGCATGGACGAGCACGCGGCGGGCCGCGTCGTCGTGATGGAGCAGCGGGCGCCGCCGCAGCCAGTCGAGCAGAGCGTCGCGGTCCGGCGCATCGAGCACGGGCCGCAGCGTGTCACGAGGGTTCGGGCCGCGGATGCCGGCGGCCGCGGCGAGAAGGTGCAGGTCGTGATTGCCGAGCACGGTCGTCGCGCAGTCGCCGAGCGCAATCACGCGGCGCAGCACGCCGACGGAGTCCGGCCCTCGATTGACGAGGTCGCCGACGAGCCAGAGCCGGTCGCGCGCGGGATCGAGCTCGAGCGCCGCGAGCAGCGCGTCGAGCGCCGCAGCGCAGCCCTGAATGTCGCCGATCGCATAGAGCGTCATCGAATCATCCTTCCCATCGTTCGGCGAGACGTGCGAAATCCTCCGGAGCGAGCGTCTCGGGGCGCGCCTTCGGATCGAGGCCGAGCGCCGCGATGTCGGCTTCGCCGATCCGTCCGCGCAGCGCGCGCGCGATCGTCTTGCGGCGCATCGAGAAGAGATGCGCGACGACGCGCGCGAAGCGCCGCTCGTCCGTGACGTCGAAGCGCGGCGTCGCGCGCGGCACGAGACGCACGAACGTCGAGCGGACGCGCGGCGGCGGAGAGAATGCGCCTGGGCCGATGTCGAAGCACGCTTCGATCTCCATCCACTGCGCCAGCATGACCGTGAGCCGGCCGTAGTCCTTGCCGCCCGGCCGCGCGATCATTCGCGTCACGACCTCCTTCTGCAGCATGACGTGCACGTCGCGCACCGCGGCGCGGCACTCGAGCAGCCGAAAGAGCAGCGGCGTCGACACGTTGTACGGCAAGTTGCCCGTGACGCGAAGCGTGCGCGGGCCGGGAGCGAGCGCCGCGAAGTCGAACTCGAGCGCGTCCGCGCGATGCACGACGATTCGATGCTCGGCGTCGCCGAGCCGCTCGAGACCCTCGTGCAGCCGCGGGTCGATCTCGACGACGTGCAACGTCGCGACGCGCTCGAGCAGCGGCGCCGTCAGCGCGCCGAGCCCGCCGCCGATCTCGACCATCACGTCGTCGCGCTGCGGCGCGATCGTCGCGACGATCTTGCGGATCACGTTCGGGTCGTGAAGGAAGTGCTGACCGAGGCGCTTGCGGGGTGCGACCTTCGCCCGCTCGTCCGGCGGGCTCACGTCGCGAGCCGGGTGGGGCATCCGAGCTCGCGTGCAAGGCGCACGGCCGCGATCAGGCTATCGGGCCGCGCGCGGCCGGTGCCCGCGAGCGCGAGCGCGGTGCCGTGATCGACGGAAGTGCGCACGATCGGCAGCCCGAGCGTGACGTTGACGACCGCGCCGAACGCGAGCGCCTTCAGCGGGCCGAGGCCCTGATCGTGGTACATCGCGAGCACGGCGTCGCAGCGCGCGAGCGAGTCGGCCGTGAACGCGGTATCGCCGGCGACCGGGCCTTGCACGTTCAAGCCGCGGGCGGCGAGCCGCGCGAGCGCGGGCTCGATCACGTCGCGCTCCTCGGTGCCGAGCGTGCCGTGCTCGCCGGCATGCGGATTCAAACCGAGCACGAGGATGCGCGGCGACTCGATGCGGAACCGGGCGGCGAGGTCCGCGTGCAGAATCTCGCACGTTCGCTCGATGCGCTCTGCGGTGACGGCGGCCGGCACGGCGGCGAGCGGCAGATGCGTCGTGACGAGCGCGACCCGCAAGTTGTCCGACGCGAGTAGCATGACCGGCAGCGGCGCGCCGGTACGCTCGGCGAGAAACTCCGTGTGGCCGGTGAACGGCACGCCCGATTGCGCGATGACGCTCTTCTGCACCGGTCCCGTCACGAGCGCGTCGGCCTTGCCGGCCATGCACGCGTCGCAACCGCGGCGAAGCAGCTCGAGCACGTAGTCCGCGTTTGCGGTGTCGAGCTTGCCGGGAACGACCGGGGCGGCCGCGGGCACGTGCAGCACGGCGAGCGAGCCGCGGCGATGCGGCGGCGCTTCGGCGATCCCGCCGATGCGCACGAGCTCGATCTGACCGCCGAGCATCCGGATGCGCGCCGACAACATGTCGAAATCCGCGAGCACGGCGATCCGCGCATCGAGGTCGTGCGCGGCGAGCGCAAGGCACAGGTCCGGACCGATGCCAGCCGGCTCGCCGGAAGTCAGCGCGATCGCAGGCAGTGTCATCGCCGCGTCGGCCCTACAGCCGCCGCGTCAGATCCGAATGTCGACGAACGCCTGGTCGCGGAGCCGCTGCAGCCACAGCTGACGCTCTTCCTCGGCCTTGTTCGCGCGGATCTGTCGCACGCACTGCTGCTGCTTGAGCTCGTCGGTCATGTCGTGCGAGCGCCGGTCGACGACCTCGACGAGATGCCAGCCGAACCGCGATCGGAACGGCTCGCTGAGCTCGCCGACGTCGAGCGCCGCAAGCTGCTCCTCGAACTCCGGCACGACGGCGCCCGGGCCGATCCAGCCGAGATCGCCGCCGTCCGCGGCCGACTGGACGTCCTGCGAAACCGCACGCGCGATCGGACCGAACTCGTCGCCGGCCAGGATCTGATCGCGGATGCCGAGCAGGCGCTGACGAACGGCATCGTCGTCCATGATCTCGTTCGGCGTGAGCAGGATGTGCCGCGCCCGAACCTGATCCTCCATCACGCGCTCCGAGCCGCGCACTTCGTTGAGCCGGACGATATGAAAGCCGCTCGCGCTCTGTATCGGCTCGGACACTTCGCCCGCCTGCATGCCGAGGATCGCGTCGACGAACAACGTCGGCAGCTGCGAGCCTTTGCGCCAGCCGAGGCTGCCGCCTTCGAGCGCCGTCTCCGCGTCCGAGTAGACGAGCGCGAGCTGGCCGAAGTCCTCGCCGTTCTCGAGCCGCTCGTAGATTTCCTCGACCTGGGCGCGAGCGGTAGCGATGCCGTCCGGACCGCTCGGGATATCGATCAGGATATGGGAGACGTTGTAGTCGAGCTCGTTCATCTGGCTCGACTCGAGGCGCCCGAGACACTGCTCGAGCTCGCGCGGCGAGATGCTGATCCTCGCAAGCACCTCGCGCTGCTCGAGCTGATCGAGCATCAGCTCCCTGCGCCGCTCCTCTCGATAGGCGACGTAGTCGATGCCCTCGGCCTCGAGCGCCGACGGCATCTGCTCGAGCGTCAGCCCGAGGCTCTGCGCGACCTGGCTCAACGCCTGGTTCAAGACCTGGTCGCTGACCTGAATGCCGAGCCGCTCCGCGCGCTGCAGCTGCACCTGCTCGACGATGAGCTGCTCGAGCACTTGCTCCTCGATATCGGACAACGGCGGCAGCGGCAGCCGCTGCTGCGGCGGCATCTGCGCCTGCTGGCGCCGCAGCGCCGCGACGACGAGCGCGAGGCGTTCCTCGAGCTCGCTCTTCAGCACCACGCCGTCGTCGACGACGGCGGCGATGCCGTCGAGCAGCACGCCGGTGCCGCCGAGCTCGCGCGTTTGCGCCGCGACATGGCCCGCCGCGAGCACCGTGCACCACGCGGCTGCGAATACGGTGAGTCTGCGGAGAAAAATCTGCTTAATCATCGGTACTTGCGCCGGTGCTTCGGTAACCCAGGATACCACGGTCGAGGAGCTCCTCCGGCGAGGGGACCCTCTGACTGAAGCCTTTCAGCTCGAGTTGGACCGCGATCGAGCTGTCTGATTCCCCCGTGCGCCGGCTGACGTAGCGTCGGCCGACGACGCGCAGGCGCCAGCAGCACGCATCGTACTCCCAGCCGAAAAACTGCTCGAGCGGCGCCCTCTCGAGGAACGAATAACTGTAGCGCGTGATCAGCCGCCAGCGGTCCGCGACCGGCCACACGAGCGAGAAGTCCCCCTGCTCGATCACGTTGCGGCGGTAGCGGTACGCGAAGCCGAACAGGCGATCCTCCGACGGCCGGTACTCGAACCGTGTTTCCGTTCGCGCCGTGCGCTCGGTGTCGCTGTTCCACTGATAGCCGAGGTCGAGATTCCACGCGTCGCTCAGGCCGATCGAGAACTCGGCGACGTAATCGGACGCGTTCGCGTCGATCGGCGTCATGCCCGGAAGGCTCACGGACTGCGTGCTGAGATAGCGCGTCTGGCCGACGGTCGCCGCGAGGCGCTGCACGCCGGTTCGCTCCTCGATGAGCCGAGTCGTGACGCCGAAGCTGAGCTGGTCGGTGTCGCTGATCCGGTCCGGGCCGACGAACTGATATTTGCGGAACAGCTGCACGAGATTGAAGTCCGGCAGGATCGTGTCGAAGACCGGCAGATCGGACTGCTCCTTGAACGGCACGTGCACATACAGCAGGCGCGGCTCGAGCGTTTGCAGCCAGCGGCCGGTACGCCCCGCGCTGCGCTCGAGCGTGAAGCCGGTATCGACGCTCGCGATCGGCAGCGTCCTGCTGAGCGACTCGTCGGCGGCGCCGTCGAGCCGGTACGTCGTTTGCCTCAGCCCGACGGCCGGAGTCAGATACATGCCCGGACGCGCCAGGCGCAGGCTGACCTCCTGCTCCGCGTCGAAGCGCCAGCCCGTGACGCCGACGTCGCGGTCGAAGTTCACGAGCTCGGCCCGCGAGTCGAAACCGACGAGGCCCTGGGCCCAGCGTCCTTCGAACAGCATCTGCGGCACGCGCCGGTACGGGCGAAGGGCCGGGTCGATCGTCGTGTCGATCGTCTGGTGGTTCTGGAAGCGCGACAGGAGCGACCAGTACGGCGTGGCATACGACACGTCGATAAAGCGATCGAGATAGATCTGGCTCGTCGCGCTGAGACTGCTGCCGAGATCCTCGAAATACGCGTCGTCTGAGACTTGCTCGATGCCCGCGGTCACGACGAGGCCGTTCGCGAACGCGGCCTCGTGCTGCAAATTAATGTAGCGGCGCGGGCGGCTCGCTTCGTCGTCATGCGGCAGGAAGCTCCATTCGATCAAGCCCTCCGAGCGCGGCAGCAGGTACCTCATCTCGGTATTGAGCTGCACGCCGCGGCGGCTCATGTAGCGCGGCTCGAGCGTGACGTCGAAGTTCGGCGCGACGTTCAGGTAATACGGGACCGAGATGTCGAGCCCCGTCCGGTCCCGCTCCGCGAAGTTCGGCGTCAGGAAGCCGCTCTTGCGGCGGTCGTCGATCGGGAACGTGAAGTACGGCGCGTACAGGATCGGCACGCCTTTGAATTCGAGCCGCATCGCGCGCGCCCGGCCAAAGCCCTGCTCGAAGTCGAGCTCGATCTCGGAGCCGTCGAGGTGCCACGAGCGATCACCGTCGGGGCACGTCGTAAAAAAGAATGAAGACAAGGACAGCCGGCGCTCGCTGCCGCTGATGAAGATATCCTGCCCGGAGCCGCGCGCCGGCCGGGACGGAATCTCGAAGCCGGCCTCGCCGAATCGCACGCTTTCGTCGCGCTGATCCAGGATCGCGTCCTGTCCGTAGACCCGCGCCTCGGGCCCTTCGTAGACGACGCGGCCCGAGATCTCGATACGCTCCGGCGTGATCCGCGCGCGCTCGCCGGTCAGCACCCGATTGCCGTGCACGACGCGCAGGTCACCCGAGACCTCGGCGCCGGTCGCGGTCGCGGTCTCGAGATTGCGGTACGTGATTTCGACGTCTTGGTCCGCCGGCCGGACGAACGTGTTGCCCGCATCCCAGACGGGCATCGCGACGCATACGTCCTGCGCCGCGGCCGACCGCGCGCCCAGAAATGCCAGGGAAAAAAGGAGCGCCGTCGCGCGAGTGTTGCGAAGCACGGGGCCAGAGCCGCGGAAAGTCGGCTACAATGGCATAGATCCCGTGCTCGTTCAATCGGTTGCCGTCGCGCGACGGCAGTCGTGCAAGTTTCCTTCGAGGGCGCTTCGATGAAGGCGATGGTGCTCGCCGCCGGTCTCGGCACGCGAATGGGCAAGCTGACCGAGACGACCCCGAAGCCGTTGCTCGACGTCGGCGGCGAATCGCTGATCGCGCGGCAACTTGCGGGGCTTGCGGCGGCGGGCGTCACGGACGTCGTCGTCAACGTTGCGCGGCACGGCGACAAGATCCGCGCGGCGCTCGGCGACGGCCGGCGCTTCGGCGTGCGCGTCGAGTACAGCGACGAGGGCCCGGAGCCGCTCGAGACCGCGGGCGGCATCGTCGAAGCGCTCGCGAAGCTCGGCGATGCGCCGTTCATCGTCGCGAACGCCGATGTGCTGACCGACTTCGATTTCGCGCGGCTCGCGCTCGACGGCGCCGACGCGGCGATCGTGCTCGTGCCGAACCCCGCGCATCATCCCGGCGGAGACTTCGCCCTCGATGCGGACGGCCGCGTGACCGGGCACGGCGAGCGGCTGACCTATGCCGGCATCGGTCTGTTCGACCCGGGGCTTTTCGCGGGCCTCCCGCGCGGGCGGCGGCCGCTGAAGCCGATTCTCGACGCGGCGATTGCGCGCGGGAGGCTGAAGGGCGTGCGGTACGACGGGCTTTGGATCGACGTCGGCACGCCGGAGCGCCTCGACGAGGCGAGGGCGCGGGTCTCGAGCCGGCGCGCCGCGGGGCGAGACGGCGCCGACGGGGGCTCGAGCGCCGGGGCGGGCCGATGAGACTCTACGACCACGCGCGCAGCTCGGCCGCGTTTCGTGTGCGTATCGCGTTGAATCTGAAGGGGTGCCGCTACGAGCGAGTCCCGGTCCCGTTCCCGCCGGACCCGGCCGATCCGCGCGTCGCGGAGTACCGGGCGGTCAATCCGCAGGGCTTCGTGCCCGCGCTCGAGCACGACGGCGAGCTGCTGACGCAGTCGCTCGCGATCATCGAATACCTCGACGCGCGTTTCCCGGCGCCGAGGCTGATCCCCGAGCCCCCGCTCGAGCGCGCCCGCGTGCAGGCGCTCGCGCAGATCATCGCGTGCGACATCCATCCGCTGAACAACCTGCGCGTGCGCCGCCTGCTCGGCGCGGAATTCGCGCAGGATCAGGCGGGCGTCGACCGCTGGTGCCGGCGCTGGATCGACGAAGGCTTCGCGGCGATCGAAGCCACGCTCGCGCGGACGAGCGACGGGCGCCATTGCTTTGCCGGCCGGATCACGCTCGCGGACGTCGTGCTCGTGCCGCAAGTCGTCAACGCGCGGCTGCACGCGGTCGATCTGACGCGCTACCCGACGCTCGCGAGCGTCGCCGCGCATCTCGAGACGCTCGAGCCGTTCGCACGCGCGGCGTGACCCGCGGCGTGTGCGGCGGCCGCTAGCGGACGCCGTGCTCCATGCGCACGTCGAGCAGCGCCTGCGTGCCGCCCTGCACGGCTTCGACCGCCTCGCGGAGCGCGCCCGGCAGATCCGCCGGATCGTCGACGCGCCGCGCGAACGCGCCCGAGGCTTCGGCGACCTTCGTGAACTCCGGCGACGGCGCGAGCTCGACGAGCGGCATCGGCTTCGCGGCGGCCGCGTGCCCGTCCGGATAGACGACCCGAGTCGCGGAATCGACGGCCTGCCAGCGCCCGTTGTTGCATATGACGGTAAGCACGGGCAGATTCGCCGCGCGCGAGACGAGGTGAAACGGCGTGGGATTGCCGAACATGTAGCTGCCGTCGCCGACGGTCGTGATGATCGTGCGCTCCGGCGCCGCGAGCTTCGCACCGAGCGACGCGCCGAGCGCGAAGCCGAGCCCGCCGCCGATGCCGACGCCGACGAGGCTTCCCGGCTCGTCGAGCGCGAGCTGATGCGGCCATGCGCCTAGCTCTGTGATCACGATGCCGCCGGGCGGAAGCGCGGCCCGCACGCATTCGCCGAGCCAGTCGTAACGGATCGGCTTCGCGTCGCGCGCTTCGGCGAGGATCCGTGCGCGCCGCGCATCGAGCTCGGCCCGATGCTCCGCCATCTGCGCGCGACGTGCGGCCACCTTGCCGTTATCCGCGCGCTGAGCGGCGAGCGCGTCCGCGAGGAGCCGCAGCGCCGTGCGCGGGCTGCCGGGGATCGCGACGTCCGCCGGGAACGAGCGGATCGGGTACCGCGTCCACAGCGGGTCGATGCCGAGATGCGCGACCTTCACGCCCGGCGCCGGCGAGAACGAGCGCGGGAACCACGGCACCTCCGCATCGACGACCACGATCACGTCCGCTTTCGACAGCAGGGTCCCGCCGGCCTGACCGAGGCTCATCGGGTGGCTCGCGGGCAGGTTCACGCACGTGGCGCCCGGCTCTGCGACCGGGATCGCGAACGCGTCGGCGAGCTCGGCGAGCGCTGCGGCGGCCGCGAGATCCCGGCCGACGTGGCTCGTGACGATCAGCGGCCACTCGGCGGCCGCGATCCACTCCGCGACCGTCTCGACGTGACTCGGGCTCGGTTGCGGCTCGGCGAGGATCGGCGCGTGCACCGCGGGCGCTTCGGGGTCTGCGACGTCGGCGTTCGCGAGCACCTCTCGCGGCAGAGTCAGATAAACCGGGCCGCGAGGCTCCGCGAGCGCGACGTCGAGCGCGCGTCCGACGACCTCGTCGACCGACTGGCCGGCGCGCAGCTCGAAGTCCCACTTCGTGTATTCACGAACTATCCCGGCCTGGTCGAAATTCTCCTGACCCCAATGGATCGGGGCGGAGCGCGAAGCGATGTGCCCGCGCTGCGTGATCGGCGTGCGGCCGGCCATCAGCAGCAGCGGCACGTCGTCGCGATACGCATTCATCAGCGCGCAGATCGTGTTCCCGGTGCCGACCGTGACGTGCACCATCACGGCCGCCGGCCTGCCCTTCACGAGGTAGTAGCCGTGCGCCATCGCGACGGCAAGATTCTCGTGCGGCACGGTGATGAACTGCGGCACCTCGCCGACGCGGCCCTCGAGCTTCACGAGCGCCTCGATGATCGGCGCGAAGTCGGTGCCGGCATTGGCGAAGACATAGTCGATACCGCGGCGCTTCAACGCGTAGAGAAACGATTCCGCAACCGAGACCTGATCTTGTTTCGCGCCGTGCATGAAGTTTCCTGAAGCTGTCTGACCGGGCGAGCCAAGTTACCACATCGACGCCGGTCCGATCGCGCCCGCGCTCGTGCTCAGTCGAGCCAGTCGTCGAGACGCGCCGTCGCAAGCTCGGCGATCGCGTGCTCGTTGAACGCTCGGTACGCGGTCCAGTGCGCGATCTTGTCGGCGAGCTCGAGCGCGCGTTTGCCGGCCGCGTGCTCGAGCTCGGCGCGGTACCCTTCGAGCTGCCGATCGGCGTAATCGTTGCAGCGCTCGAGGAAGCGCGTGACCACCCGTTTCTTGTCTTCCAAGGTCATAGCGAACCTCTTGGTTTCATCGAGGTGACGGACGAGAACGGCCGTATCTACCCGCGCTGCGGCGACATCATCCGAAAAACTCGATGATACCGGGGCTGGTCGAAGCCTTCCGGCCTGTCCGGGCTATGCGGACGGTTAACCAGCAGGTAAGCTCGACCTGCGGGGGCTCGCGCGCCGTCTCCGCTCCGCGGGTGCCGGCCTGTAATTTTCCGGGCACTTGGACCGGCGCTCGAGGTCCGTATTCAGGAATCGCCCAGGTTCGCGATAGGACGAGTCGTGTTCGAGCTGTTGTTCAAGTATTCGCCGGAAACCTTCTCGCGCTCGGAGTTCGTCTTCGCGAGCGAGCTGTCGATGGTCTGGCTCGTGATCCTCGCGGCGGTCGCCGTCGCGATCGTTGCCGCGAGCATCATTCGCTTGCGGCAGGATCTTTCGTGGCCCAAGGCCGCGGCGATCGGTGCGCTGCAGGCCTCGCTGCTCGTCGCCGTGCTCGTGCTGATGTGGCGTCCGGCCCTGCTCACGCAGACGCTGCGGCCGCAGGAGAACTCCGTCGCGGTCCTGCTCGATACGTCCGCGAGCATGAGCTACGGCGAAGGCGAACGGTCGCGTTTGCAACAGGCGGTTGCCGCGCTTCGCGACGAGACGCTGCCGGCGCTGTCGGCGGATTTCACGGTCGATCTGTTTGCCTTCGACTCGCAGCTCGTCGAGCTGCCGTCGCTGAACGAGGTGCCGGCGCCTGGGCAGCAAACGCGTATCGGCGATGCGCTGCTGTCCGTGCTGCGCGGTGCGCAGTCGGGCACGCTCGGCGCCGTAGTGCTCGTCAGTGACGGCGGCGACAACTCGAGCGAGCTCGACGCCGCGCGCATCGCGGAGATCGCGAGCCACGGCGTGCCGGTGCATACGCTCGGTGTCGGCCGCGAGCGGCTGCCCGAGGACGTCGAGCTGACGGACGTCGTGCTGCCGGCGCGCGGCCTCGCGGGCTCCACGGTCAATGCCGAGATCAGCATTCGGCACGCGCGCGCGGCGAGCGTCGATCTTCGCGTTTACGACGGCGATGCGATCATCGCATCGGAGACGATCGATCTGCCGTCGCGTCCCGGCGTGACGACGCGCTCGGTCGATATCGACGTCGGCGAGCCGGGGATCCGGGACCTTCGCTTCACGCTGACCGCTTTGCCCGGCGAGCGCAATCTGGTCAACAACACGCAGCTTCGGCCGATGGAGGTGCCGCGCGAGCGACGGCACGTGCTCTACGTCGAAGGCGAGCCCCGCTGGGAGTACAAGTTCGTCCGCCGCGCGCTCGACAAGAATCCGTCGATCCGGCTCGCGAGCTTGTTGAAGACCACTGCTAACAAGTTCTATCGGCAAGGCGTCGAGTCGGGCGCGGAGCTCGAGGCCGGCTTCCCGACCGACGAGGAAGACCTGTTCGCGTACGACGCGCTCGTGATCGGCAGCTTCGAGGCCGCGTCGCTGACGCCCGCGCAGCAGCAGATGATCGCGGACTTCGTCAGCCGGCGCGGCGGCGGCCTGCTGATGCTCGGCGGGCGCCGCGGGCTCGCGGACGGCGGCTGGGGCGTGACCCCGGTTGCGGACGTGCTACCCGCCAAGATGCCGACGCTCGATGCGCCGAGCTTCATCCGCTACCAGGCCAAGGCGTTCCTGACGGCGGACGGACAAAGGTCGCTGCTCACCCGCCTCGAGCGCGACGACCAGGCGAACCGCGCGAGCTGGGCGGAGATGCCGGAGATCATGGATTTCCAGTATCTCGACGCGCTGAAGCCCGGCGCGATCGCGCTGCTCGAGGCGGAAGTGCAGGGTAGCCGCGAGCCGCTGCTCGTCTATCAGCATTACGGGCTCGGCACCGCGTATATCCTCGCGACCGGCGGCACGTGGCGCTGGCAGATGGGCCTCCCGCACGAAGATCAGCGCCACGAGACGTTTTGGCGCCAGCTGCTGCAGACGTTGTCCGCGTCGTCGCCGCGGCCTGTGACCCTGACGACCGATCGCTCGTTCTACGGGGACGAGAGCCGCATTTCGTTGCGCGCCGAGGTCCGCGACAAGAAGTATCTGCCGGCGCGCGACGCGATCGTGACGGTGATGGTCGAGGGCGGAGCCGGCGTCGCGGAGGAGATCGAGCTCGAGCCGCTGCCCGGCGAGCCGGGGGTCTACGCTGCGGTTTACGACGCGGCGGATCCCGGCATTTATCGCTTCACGGCCACCGCGCGCGAGCCCGGCGCGGCGAGCGGCCGGGATGCCCGTGCGGACGAAGACGCGCGCGCCGCGAACGAAGACGATGCCGCAAGCCCCGCCGAGCTCGCACCGAACGACGGCGAGCTGGCCGCGACTGCGGGCGAGCCCGCTGCGAGCGAAGACGACGGAATCCTCGGCACGGCACGTGTCGCCGTGCGGCGCGCGGACGGCGTCGCCGAGCACTTCCGGGTCGAGCAGAACCGGGCGCTGCTCGAGCGGATCGCGGCCGCGACCGGCGGCAGCTATTTCGCGCTTTCCGACGTCGCCCGCATTCCGGAGGCCGTGCGTTTCTCGGAAGCGGGTCTCGTCGAGCGTCAGGTGCTCGATCTGTGGAACATGCCGATCGTGTTCCTCGTCCTGTTGCTGCTCAAAGGCTCCGAATGGCTTCTGCGACTTTTCTGGGGGCGCCTGTGACGGCTGCCCGTCGGCTCGTCTGGCTCTCGGCGCTCTGCGCGTCGGCTGCGGCGGCCGAGCCTTATTACGTGATCGTCTCGGGGCTCGGCGGCGAGCCGCGGTATGAGGAGCGCTTCGCGCAGCAGGCGCAGGCGCTCGCCGAGGCCGCGCGCCGCACCGCCGGCAGCGAGGACCAGGTGCAAGTGCTGATCGGCGAGGAGGCAACGCAGCAGAACCTGCGCGAGGCTTTCGGCCGGCTCGCCGAGACCGTCGGCTCGACGGACACGTTGATCGTTTTTCTGATTGGCCACGGCACGTTCGACGGCGATCACTACAAGCTGAACCTGCCCGGGCCGGACATCAGCGGCGACGAGCTCGGCGAGCTGATCGCGAGCGTTCCGACGAGCGCACAGCTGATCATGAACGCGACGAGCGCGAGCGGCGCCGTGCTCGAGAGCTGGACCGCAGACGGGCGCACGGTGATCACGGCGACGCGCAGCGGCAACGAGCGCAACGCGACCCGTTTCGCCGAGCACTTCACCGCGGCGCTGTCGAGCGACGAGGCCGATCTCGACAAGAACGGGCTCGTCAGCGCACAGGAGGCATTCGATTTCGCCGCGCGCAAGGTCGCGGACAGCTACGAGGCCGAAGGCATGCTCGCGACCGAGCATCCGCAGATCGCGGGCGACGGCGCGCAACGCTTCACGGTCGCGCGTCTGAGCGCGCGGCCGACCGAGACGCCCGAGCTCGAGGCGCTGTCGAGCCGCATGGCCGAGATCGAGGGCGAGCTCGAGGCGCTGCGCCAGCGGCGGGATCAAATGGAGTCCGACGCGTACCTGAACGAGCTTCAGGCATTGTTATTGCAGCTTGCGACCGTGCAGCAGGAAATCGACCGGGCACAAGCGAATCTCGAGTCAACGGAGGACTGAACGGTCGACATCATGAGGATGCGCTTCTCGCTCTCGTGCTTGCTCGCAGTGCTCGCGCCCGCCGCGTTCGGGCTGACGATCGAGTACGCGGAGCGCCCGGAGCCGCTCGCCGAATGCGACCGGCTCGCGTACGCCGGACAGCGTTCGGAAGCGAACGCATGCTTCCAGCGGTTGCGGGCGGGTTCGGATCCTGTGATCCGGGCGGAGGCGGCCCGCGCCCTCGGCGACTACCGCGGCGCGAACGAGGCGTTCCGCCAGGCGGTGCAGCAGGCGCCGGACGACGCCGGAATTCGCGCGCGCTGGGGTTTCCTGTTCCTCGATACGCACCAGGCGAACGACGCCGTTCAGCTGTTCAACGAGAGCCTCGAGCGCGACCCGAATTACGTCCCGGCGAAGCTCGGCCTCGCTCAGGTCGCGGCCGGCCGCTTCGAGGATCGCGCCCGCGGCTACCTCGACGAGGTGCTGTCGGCCGATCGCGATAACGTGCCGGCGCTGCTGCTCTACGCGCGGATGGATCTCGAGGAAGGCGCGCTCGACCGTGCGGCCGAGCGGCTCGATCGCGCGCAGCGTGCCGCCGAGGAGCGCGGCCATCCGCCGCTCGAGATCTACGCGCTGAAGGCCTCGCTCGATCTGTTGAACGGCAATGCAAACAGTGAATGGGTCGGGCGCGCGCTCGAGCTCAACCCGAACTATGGCGAGATCTACGAGACGGTCGCGCATTTCTACGTGATCACGCGCCGCTACCGCGAGGCGATCGAGCTGCTGCAGAAGGCGGTCGAGCTGAAGCCGGACCTGTACTCCGCGCACGCGGAGCTCGGCGTGAACCTGCTGCGCGAGAACCGCGTCGTCGAGGCGCAGCGCCATCTCGCGACCGCGTACCAGGGCGATCCGTACAGCCCGCAGATCGTGAACACGCTGCGGCTGATCGACAGCTTCGACAAGTTCGTCGTCTCGACGCACGAGCCGGAAGAGGGGCAGCCGTACGATCCGGGCGTGATCCTGCGCCTGCACGGCAGCGAGTCCGACGTGCTCGAGCCGTACGTGCTCGACCTCGTTCGGAACAGCATCGCGACGTTCTCGGAGCGCTACGAGTTCACGCTGAGGGAGCCCGTCGTCGTCGAGCTCTATCCCGAGCACGACGACTTCGCCGTGCGCACGTCGGGGCTGCCGGGCATCGGCCTGCTCGGCGTCACGTTCGGCCATCTCGTCGCGATGGACAGCCCGTCGGGCCGCGCGGAAGGGGATTTTCACTGGGGCACGACGCTGTGGCACGAGATGGCGCACGTCTTCACGCTCGAAGCGACGGCGCACCTCGTGCCGCGCTGGTTCAGCGAGGGCGTGTCCGTTTACGAGGAATGGGCGACGGGCCCGTTGCCGGGAAGGCACCTGCCGATCGTGTTCTTCGAAGCGATGCGGGACGATCAGCTGCTGCCGATTGCCGAGCTCGACCGCGGGTTCATCCGCCCGACTTACCAGGCGCAGGTCATCGTGTCCTATATGCAGGCCGGGCTGATCTGCGAGTACATCGCGACGCGGTGGGGGCAGGAGGGCCTCAACGCGATGCTGTCGCTGTTCGGGCAGGGCCTCGAGACGGCCGCGGCCGTCGAGCAGGCGCTCGACATCGCGCCCGAGCAGTTCGACGAGGAGTTTCGCGCGCACATCGACGCGGAGCTCGGCGAGATCGTCTCGAACCTCGAAGCCTGGCAGCGCGCGCAGCGGGAGGCGCACCAGCAGGCGGACGCGGGTAACTGGCCCGCCGCGCTCGCGGCGGCCACCCGCGCAATAGAGCTCTTCCCCGACTATGTCGACGAAGGGAGCGCGTATCTGATCAAGGCGAAGGCGCACGAGGAAGCGAGCGACCTCGAGCAGGCCGCCGCGACGCTCGCCGAGTACCGCCGCCGCGGCGGACACGACCCGACCGGTCTGCGCGCGCTTGCGAAATGGCGCTACGACGCCGGCGATGTCGAGGAAGCGGTCGCCGTGCTCGAGGACGTGCTCCTCGTCGCGCCGCTCGGCCAGGAAGTACATGCCGAGCTCGGCGACCGGCTGCTCGAGATCGACCGTGCCGAGGACGCGCTTACCGAATATCAAACCTTTGCGGCGCTCGAGCCGCACGACCAGGCGAACGTGAACTACCGGCTGGCGAAGGCCTACCAGGCCCTCGGGGACGAGGCTCGGGCTCGAGAGCATTTACTGTATGCTCTCGAGATTGCGCCTCACTATCGAGAAGCCCAGCAGATGCTATTGGAGATCGTACGTTGAGTGCCGAACAGCAAAACGCATTGGAAACCGAAGAGACCCGCGAGCTGATCAAGGACTTCCACGACTCGTTCGGCCGTATCCGTACCGAGGTCCGCAAGGTCATCGTCGGTCAGGACGAGGTCGTCGATTCGCTGCTCTTGACCCTGCTCGTCGGCGGACACTGTCTGATCACGGGCATGCCGGGCACGGCGAAGACGCTGCTCGTGCGCACGCTCGCGTCCGCACTGGGCCTCACGTTTAAGCGCATCCAGTTCACGCCGGACCTGATGCCGACCGACGTGACCGGCACCGACATCATCGAGGAGGACATCACTACCGGCCATCGCACGTGGACGTTCGTGCCGGGCCCGATCTTCGCTAACGTGCTGCTCGCCGACGAGATCAACCGCACGCCGCCGAAGACGCAGGCGGCGCTGCTCGAGGCGATGCAGGAATTCTCGGTCACAGTGCGCGGTCACCATCACAAGATCGAGCGGCCGTTCTTCGTGCTTGCGACGCAGAACCCGATCGAGCTCGAAGGCACGTACCCGCTGCCGGAGGCCCAGCTCGACCGCTTCCTGTTCAACGTCGTGCTCGATTACCTGAGCGCGGATCACGAGCTCGAGGTCGTGAATCGCTACACGACGCAAATGGACATGCCGCACGTCGAGGCTTGCACGACGCCGGAGCAGATCCTGAAGTTCCAGCACCTCGTGCGCCAGGTGCCGGTCGCCGAATCGGTGAACCGATTCGCCGTCGATCTCGTGCGCGCGACACGGCCGGCCGATCCTGCCGCGCCTGACATCGTGCGCCGCTACATCCAATACGGCGCGAGCGTTCGCGCGACGATGTTCATCACGCTCGCCGCGAAGGCACGCGCGCTGCTGTCCGGCCGCTATCACGTGACGCGCGACGACATCGCTGCGCTCGCGCTGCCGGTGCTGCGCCACCGCGTGCTCGCGAATTACTTTGCGGAGTCGGACGGCGTCACCGTCGATCAGGTGCTGACGCAGCTCGTCGACGGTCTCGCCGGCGGCGCGCGCCAGGCGAAGGCGGTCTGATGCGGCGCGTCGTCCGGCACGCCGCTGCCAAGCGCGCGCCGGTTGCCGGCGGCGCGCGTATCGTTGCTGGAGTCTCGGCGTGAGCGCGTCTCCGCGCCAGCAGCTGTTGCGGCCCGACGTGCTCGCGTCGCTGTCCAATCTCGACCTCGTTGCACGTGCCGTCGTCGAAGGGTTCCTGACGGGCCTGCACCGCTCGCCGTTCTTCGGTTTCAGTCAGGAGTTCGCGGAATACCGGGCCTACAACGAGGGCGACGACCCTCGCTTCGTCGATTGGAACGTCTATGCGCGGACGGAGCGCACGTACATCAAGCGCTACGTCGGCGAGACGAATACGCATCTCGTGATCCTGCTCGACGCGAGCGCGTCGATGGGCTTCGGCTCCGGCGCCGTGACCAAGCTGCAGTACGCGAAGTTTCTCGCTGCTACGCTCGCCTATCTCGCGTCGCGTCAGCACGACGCGGTCGGCCTGATCGTCTTCGACGAAGCGGTCCGCGAGCACCGCCCGCCGTCGACTCGGGTCGGGCAGCTGCAGGCCGTGCTGCACGCGATCGATCGCGCCGAGCCGGGCACCGGCACGGACCTCAAGGTGCCGTTCGAGCAGTTCCAGGAGCTGCGCCGCGGCCGCGGGCTCGTCGCCGTAATCTCCGATTTCTACTGTGACCCCGACGCGCTGCTGAAGGGCGTGCAGCCGCTCGCGTATCAGGGGCAGGACGTCGTGCTGTTCCAGCTCCTCGATCCCGAGGAGCTCGAGCCGAAGATGAAGGAGTCCGCTCTTCTCGAGGATCTCGAGACGGGCGAGACGATGGAAGTGTCTCCCATTTATATGAGCTCTCGATATCGGGAGCGCATTCGCGGTCACATCGACGCGCTGAAGAAAGCGGCGCTGCGTGCCGGCGCGGACCATGTGCTCGTGAACATCGCAGAGCCGCTCGACGATGCTCTGCGCAGCTATCTTCTGTTCCGGCAACGCCGAGGGCTCGGAGCCTGAGTCGTGCCTGATCGTTCCGTCAACGAGGCCGAGTTTCCGCGATGACGCTTCTTGCACCCGCGTTTCTCGCCGGCCTGCTCGCCATCGGCTTGCCGCTGTGGCTGCACCGGCTTTCGTCGACGAACCCGAATCGTCGAGTTTTCAGCTCGCTGATGTTCCTCGAGCCCGGCGAGCCGCGCAGGGTGCTCGCGAAGAAGCTGCAGTATCTGCTGCTGCTCGCGTTCCGTATCGCGGTCCTCGTGCTGCTCGCGCTCGTGTTCGCTCAGCCCGCATGGCTGCGCTCCCCGGCCGCGGCCGCGAACGAGGACGGCCGCCTGCACGTCGTCGTGATGGACGTGTCCGCGTCGATGTCGCACGAGGACCGCTGGGCTCGAGCGACGGACGCGGCGGAGGACGTGATCGACGGCCTGTCGTCCGGCGATCTCGTGCAGGTCGTCGCAGCCGGCCGGGTCGCCGAGCTCGTCACTCAGGCAAGCAACGACTTCACGGCCGCACGCGGGGCCGTCGCGACGATCGAGCCGACCGCGTTCCGGACCGATTACGGGCAGCTGATGCGTGCGCTCGACGGCGTCGTGCGCGCGGCGGATCGGCCGGTCGTGCTGCATGTCGTCACGGACGGGCAGCAGACGGCGATGCCGTCCCGCTTCGCCGAGCTCGCGCCGAATCTGCCCGCGACGATCTCGATCCACGACGTCGCGGACGACGCGGACCGGAACTGGGCGATCGAAAGCTTCACCGGCTCGCCGCTGACCGGCGAGCTCGAGGCCGAGGTGCGCAGCTTTTCGCCCGAGCCCGCGGAGCGCACCGTCCGGCTCGAGCTGAACGGCAGGCGGGTCGCCGAAGCGCGCGTCGACCTGCCGGCGAACGGCCGCGCGGTCGTCGAGTTCGATCCGCTCGACCTCGTATCCGGCGCGAACCGCGTGACTTTGTCGCTCGAGCCGGGCGACGACCTCGCGGTCGACGATACGCGCTTCTTGTCGCTGAAGCGTCCCGAGCCGCGCGGCGTGCTGATCGTGTCGAGCGGCCGGCGCGCGAACGACGACCTGTTCGTGCGCGCCGCGCTCGAGACGATCGATACGCTCGCGCTCGAGATCGAGCGGATCGGCGTCAGCGCGCTCGCGGACCGGCCGCTGCCGGAATACGACTTCGTGATCCTGACCGACGCGGGCGTCGTCGGGCCGCAGGACGCAGAGCTTCTGGCCGAGTACGTCGCCGGGGGCGGCAAGGTCTTTGCGGCGCTCGGTCCGCGCGCGAGCTCGCTCGGCACGGTCCCGCTGACCGGCCACGCGCTCGATCCGGCGCTCGGCTCGCTCGGTCAGGGCACGACGGTATCGATCAGCGGAGTCGACGGCTCCCACCCGGCGCTGCGCGGCCTCGAAGGCCTGCGCAGCGGCAAATTCCTTCGTTATGTCGGCATCGTGCCGGCGCCCGACGACGACGTCCTGCTCGAGCTCGATACCGGCGCGCCGCTGCTCGTCGAGCGCCAGATCGGCGACGGCCGCGTGCTCGTCTATACGTCGACCCTCGACCGGGAGTGGAACGATCTGCCGGTGCAGCCAGTGTTCGTGCCGCTGCTCGCGGGGCTCGCGAACCATATGCTCGGCGGCGCCGGGTTCACGAGCGAGGCGGCGCTCGGCAGCACGTTGTCGGTCCGCGCGCTCGGCATGGAGGGGGGGCAGATCTTCGATCCGGACGGCAACCCCGCGCTCGGCCTCGGCGGCGGGACTCGCGACGTCGTCCTCGAGCGGGTCGGGTTCTACGAGGTCGTCGGCGGCGGCCGGACCGAGGTCGTTGCGGTCAACCCCGATCCTCGCGAGTCGGATTTGACGTCCGTCGACGACGGCACGCTGCAACGCTGGCAGGGTCTCGGTTTCGAGGCGGATGGGCGCGTGGACGTCGCGACCGAGGCCGGCGACGCGGTTGCGGTGCCGTTCGGCACCTGGCTCCTGTGGGTGCTGGTCGCGGCGCTACTCATGGAATCGCTTGTGGGAAACTGGCATCTTAGGGTGCGAAGGGGTATTGCCACATGACCGCACAGAAAGAGCTCGACTCCTATCTCTCGGGGTTCCGGCGGCGCCTCGAGGCCCTGGTCGTCGCGCGCGGCACGGCGATCCTAGCGGTCGCGGCGTTCGCGGTCACGATGATCGCGGTCTACCTCGGCACCCGCAGGGCGTTCGACGATCAGTTCGTTTTTGGCGCGCGGATCGCGCTCGCGGTCGTGCTCGGCGCCGTGATCGCGTGGCTCGTCGTGTACCCGCTGCGCCGGCTGCGCAGGACCCGCGCAATCTCCGAGATCGAGCAGCGCGCGCCGGATTTCGACGGGCGACTCGAGACCTACGACGGTCTCGCTCGGACGAATGCCCGCTCGCCGTTCCTCGGTCTGCTGGCCGAGGACGCGCTGAGGCTCGCGCGCGGCATTCCGGCCGCGCTCAAGGTTCCGAACTGGCAGATTCGCGTGCCGGCCGCGATCGCGATCATCGCGGCCGCGCTGCTCGTCGGTGTCGCGGCGTTCGGCCCTGACAACTGGCGGTACGGCGTACGGCATCTGTGGGCCGGCTGGCTGCTCGACGATACCCGCCCGCCGCAGTTCATCGAGGTCATCCCCGGCGACGATACGCTGCGCCGCGGCGGCGACCTCGCCGTGACGGCGCGCCCCGAAGGGTTCGTGCCCCGCGACATGCAGGTGTTCGCCCAGTTCGGGTCGAGCGACTCGTGGCAGAGCGCGTCGATGACGCGCAGCGGCGAAGGTTTCGAGTTCACGTTTTTCGCGTTGCGCGAGCCGATGCGCTACTACGTCGCGGCCGCGGGCATCCGCAGCCCGGTGTACAGCGTCGACGTCGTCGACCTGCCGCGCGTGAACAACATCAAGCTGACGTACCGCTACCCCGAGTGGAGCGGTCTCGAGCCGCGCACGGTCGACCCGGGCGGCGACATCCGCGCGGTCGCCGGCACGGAGGTCGAGCTCGAGGTGCAGACCGATCGGCCGCTCGGCAACGCGGAAATCGTCGCGAACGGCGAGCGGATGCAGATGCAGACCGACGGCACGACCAGCACCGCGACGATCTCGGTCAACGAGCAGGGCGAATACTTCATCGCGACATTGTTCGATGAGACGGACATTCGCCTGACGGACGACTATTTCATCGACCTGATACCGGACGAGAAGCCGGTCGTGAAGGTCACGAAGCCCGGGCGCGACGCGCGCGCGAGCAACATCGAGGAGGTCGCGCTGCGGATCGAGGCGAGCGACGACTTCGGCCTCCAGAACGTCGAGCTGCGTTACTCGATCAACGGCGGCGAGTGGCGGTCGATGCCCGTGACGCTCGGCGAGGATCGCAGGACGGTCACGCAGGACGAGCTCCTTTATCTCGAGGAGCTGCGTAAGCCCGCGCGTACCGAGAGCCGCAGTGCGCGCCGCGCGCCCCCGTCCGTATTCGATCGCGACAGCTTCCGCGTCCCGCAGCTCGGCGGTCAGTTCGACGAGCCGCAGGCCGACGCGTCCGACGAGGCGGCCGAAGCGGAGCCGACCGAGTCGCCCCTCGAGCCGGGCGATCTGATCTCGTACTACATCGTTGCGGAAGACCGCGGCCGGACGGCGGAGAGCGACCTGTATTTCATCGAGGTCCAGCCGTTCGAGCGGCGCTTCTCGCAGTCGAGCCAGGCCGGCGGCGGCGGTGGCGGTGGCGGCGGCGGCCAGGAAGACGAGATCTCGCGCCGTCAGAAGGAGATTCTCGTCGCGACGTGGAACCTGATTCGCGAGCGCGACGAAGAGCGGTCGAGCTTCCTCGACGAGCAGCAGCTCAACGACAACGCGCAGATGCTCGCCGAACTGCAGCGTACCCTCGCCGAGCAGGCGCGCACGCTCGCGAGCCGCACGCGCGCGCGGCAGCTGACGAACCAGGACGAGCGGATCGCGGAGTTCGTCCGCAGCCTCGAGCTCGCCGCGGAAGCGATGGATCCGGCCGCGGAGCGGCTCGCCGAAGCCGAGTTGAACGACGCCGTCGCGCCCGAGCAGGAGGCGCTGCAGCACCTGCTGCGGGCCGAGGCGCAGTTCACCGATATTCAGGTGTCGTTCCAGCAGAACGGCGGCGGTGGCGGCGGCGGTCTCGCCGGGCGCGATCTGTCGGAGCTGTTCGAGCTCGAGATGGATCTCGAGAAGAACCAGTACGAGACGGAATCGCCCGTCGCGTTCGATCAGCCGCAGCGGCAGGCCGAAAGCATCGACGAGGCGATTCGCCGGCTCCAGGAGCTCGCGCGCCGTCAGGAGAACCTTGCGCGGCAGGCGAATCGCCGGCAGGAGCTCACGGAGCGCGACCGGTGGCAGCAGGAGCAGCTGCGCCGCGAGACAGAGGAGCTGCGCCGCCAGCTCGAGCAGCTGCAGCAGCAGCTCGCGAATCAGCAGCAGCAAGGCCAGCAGGGTCAGCAGCAAGACCAGCAGGGCCAGCAGGGCCAGCAGCAGCAAGGGCAGCAAGGGCAGCAGGGGCAGCAGGGGCAGCCGGGTCAGCCTGGGCAGCAGCAGGGCGGCGCGCAGGCGTCGGCCGGCGGGCAAAGCAGCGACCCGACGCAGCAGGCTATCCAGCAGCTCGACGATGCGCTCGAGGCGATGGATCGCGCGAGCCGACGCGGGGAGGATATGGATCCCGCGCAAGCGCAGCGCGCGATCGAGCAGGCGAGGCGGCAGCTTCAGGCGGCCCTTCAACAGATGACGGCGCAGCGTCAGCAGGCGGCGAGCGAAGCGTTCTCGGATCTCGCCGAGCGCGCGTCGGATCTGTACCGCGAGCAGCGCGAGCTCCAGTCGGAGCTGCAGCAGGCGATGCGCGATCTGCTCGACGACCGAATCGATCGCGGCGTGCGCCGTAACATGGACCGCCAGCAGGCGATCGAGATCGGCGAGCGGAAAGGCGAGTTGCGCGATGCGCTCGAAGCGCTCGAGCGCGACATCCAGCGCGTCGCGCAGCAGTTCCGCGAGCAGACGCCCGGCGCGTCGAACTCGCTGTCGGATGCGCTGCGGCGTTTGCAGCAATCGGAAGCGTTACGCCGACTGGCTGTCGCGTCCGAGCTGATCCGTCAGGGATACGGCATGGAGGCGGCCGCGACGGATGCCGTCACGACGTCGGCGCTGCGCGATCTCGAGCGCCAGACCGAGGAAGCGCTCGCGCAGGCGACGGCAGAGGCGGTCCAGGGCGAGCAGCTCGCGGCCGATCCGAACCAGGAGCTGATCTCGGAGCTTCAGGCGCTGCGCCGCGAGCTCGACGAGCTGACGCGTCGGCCGGGCGAGCTCGATCCGCGTCAGGCGGCGCTGAGCCCGCCCGGACAGGGGCAGCCGGGCCAGCCCGGCGAGCAGGGCCAGCCCGGCCAGCAAGGGCAGCCCGGCGAGCCGCAGGAAGGCCAGGAACAGCAGCAGAACGCTCAATCGGGCCAGCAGGGCGGTCAGCAGCAAGGCGGCCAGCAACAGGGCGGTCAGCAGGGCGGCCAGCAGCAGGGCGGTCAGCCCGGCGGCGGGCTGAATGCGGGCGGGCCGTTCGACCGCGGTGGCTATGGTCCGCGAGGCGGCTTCTATGACCCGAATCGCGGCGACGTCTGGGGACCGTATCCGTACGGTTTCTGGCAGGATCCGCAGCGGCTCGAAGAGGCGCGCGAGCGTCTCCAGTCGGCCGGCACGGACCTGCTGACGCTGAGCAACCAGCTTCGCGCGGACGGGCTGAGCGAAGAGGAGCTGCGGGCGATTCGCGAGCTCAGCGAGGCATTGCGCCGCGGGCTGCCGGGCAACGGCAATCCGGACCTGATCGAGCGCGAGTATCGTGCGCTCGTGGATCTCCTCGAGAGAACCGAGCTCGAGCTGAGAGCGGCGTCCGGCGAGTCCCGCGCCGCGACCGTGCGGACCGAGGCGCCGGTTCAGGTGGCTCGCGGATTCGAGGACGCGGTCGCCGAGTACTACCGTCGACTCAGCCGCTCGCAGTCCGCGGACGATAACTGACGTCACGATGCTGCGGGACGCGGGGCGGGATTCGCCGCCCGCATCCCAACTCGCGGCCGCCGACGGGGCCTTGTCACGATGACGAGCCGATGGGCGAAGACATAAGGCTTACAGCGCTCGACGGACACGCTCTCGACGCCTATCGGGCGGCGCCAACCGGGAGCGCCGTCGGCGGCGTCGTGATCGTGCAGGAGATATTCGGCCTGACGCCGCACATACGCGACGTCGTCGACCGGTATGCGGCGGAAGGGTTCGCCGCGGTCGCGCCCGCGATGTTCGATCGAGTCGAGCGCGGCCTCGTTCTCGATTACTCCGAGATCGAACGGGGCAGGGCAGCGATGCGCAAGCTCGAGTGGCCGAACGTGCTTGCGGACGTGCAGGCCACGCTCGAGACGTTCGAGAATCTGCCCGTTGCCGTCGTCGGCTTCTGCTGGGGCGGCACCGTCGCGCACGTCGCTGCCGCGGAGATGCCGTTGTCGGCTGCCGTGTCGTACTACGGGAGCGCGATCGTGCAACACCTCGAGAAGCGGCCGAAGTGTCCCGTGCTCTATCACTTCGGCGAGACCGATCAATCGATCCCCGAGGAGAACATCGAGCGCATCCGGCAGGCGAATCCGACCGGCATCTATCACGTCTACGCCGGCGCTGGCCACGGCTTCGACAGTCACGGCCGCGCGAGCTTCGATCCCGAAGCTTCGACGCTCGCATTCTCGCGTTCGTTGGCGTTCCTGCGAGAGCACCTGCGCCCGTCGTCAGTGCCGCCGTACATGCCTTCTTAAGGACTTAAGAATCCTTTAGCGACGCCAGGTTACGCGCGGGATACGATTCCGGCCCGCGTTCCGATGCGATAATCGGAAGTGCACGGCTGGGCGCCGCTCGACGCCGACGCCAGCCGCTGCCGCGGAGCACGATCCGACGAGAGACGCAGCGTTGAGCGCAATCATTCAGACCCACAACTTGCAGCGCCGATACCGCATGGGCGGCGAGATGATCCACGCGTTGCGCGGCGTCGACTTGTCGATTCAGAAGGGCGAGTACGTCGCGATCATGGGTCCGTCGGGCTCCGGCAAGTCGACGCTGATGAATCTGATCGGCTGCCTCGACACGCCCGATGAAGGCGAGTATTGGCTGAACGGCAAGCTCGTGTCGGATATGCGGGATCGAGAGCTCGCCCGTGTGCGCAACCGCGACGTCGGCTTCGTGTTCCAAACGTTCAATCTGCTGCCGAGAGCGGACGCGCTGCACAACGTCGAGCTGCCGCTCGTCTATGCCGGCGTGAAGCGGAAAGAGCGCGCCGAGCGCGCCCGCAAAGCCCTCGAGCGTGTCGGACTCGGCGAGCGCATCAATCATCGTCCGAGCGAAATGTCCGGCGGTCAGCGGCAGCGGGTCGCGATCGCTCGGGCGCTGGTCACGGAGCCGAGCATTCTGCTCGCGGACGAGCCGACCGGAAATCTCGACTCGGCTACCAGCGCGGAGATCATGTCCCTGTTCGATGATCTTCATGCGTCGGGCCATACGATCATCCTCGTCACGCACGAGCCCGATATCGCCGAGCACGCGCGGCGCGTGCTCGTGCTTCGCGACGGCGCGATCGAGCAGGACTACCAGAACCCGCGGGTGACCCACTGATGAAGCACCAGTTCTCGAAGCGCTGGATCGCGCTGGCGGCGCTCGCCGCGCTGCCGCTCGTGGGCTGCCAGCGGAGTCCGGACGATATCGTGCCGCTCTACGACTCGGAGCCGGTCGAGGTCGTCGACATTCAGGTCAGCGTCGAGGCGTCCGGTGTGATCGAGCCGGTCAGAACCGTCGAGGTGAAGTCGAAGGCTTCCGGCGAGATTTTGAGCGTGCATGCCGACACCGGCGATGTCGTCCAGGCGGGCTCCCTGCTCGTCGAGGTCGACAAGCGCACGCCCCGCAACGAGCTTGCCGAGGCCGAGGCGACGCTGAAAGCGGCTCGCGCCCGCCGACAGATTGCCGAGACCGCGATGCAGCGGGCGGAAACGCTGTTCAAGTCGGGCACGTTGACGCAGTCGGACTACGAGCAATCGCAGCTCGAGTTTGCGAACTCCGAAGCGCAGGTCGTCAGCGCGGAGGTCGCGCTCGAGAACGCACGCATCGCGATGTCGGATACGGACGTGCTCGCGCCGATCACGGGCACGATTATCGAGCGCAGTGTCGAGCCGGGAGCAGTCATCTCGTCGCCGACACAGGCCGTCAGCGACGGCACGATCCTGATGAAGATGGCCGACCTCACGGTCGTGCAGGTACGCGCGCTCGTCGACGAGACGGATATCGGCAAGATCCACCCGGGAATGGAAGCGAACGTCGTCGTCGCGGCGTACCCGAATCAGCCGTTCCACGGCAAGGTGCAGAAGATCGAGCCGCAGGCGATCGTAGATCAGAACGTCACGATGTTCGCCGTGCTGATCTCGATCGACAACGAGCTGGGGCTGCTGCGGCCCGGCATGAACGCCGAGGTCAGCATCTCGATCGCCGAGCGCGAGAACGTGACCGCGGTGCCGACGGCAGCGCTGCGCGCGCTCAGCGACGTCCCGATGACGGCGACGATGCTCGGCGTTCCCGCGGCCGAGATCTACCGCGCGCTCGATCCGAACGCCGACGTCGAAGCGCTGCGGGCGAGAACCGAGCAGACAATCTCGATCGGCGGCCGCACGATCGTGCTGCCGGACGGCGTCGAGCGTGCCGACGTCGAAGCGCTGATGAGCGCCCGCGAATCGGGCCGCGAGCTCACGCCGGAGCAGCGCGACTTGATGAGGACGGTGATGGGGCAGGCGTTCGGCGATCGCGCCGGGGCGCGCCCGGCCGGCGGCCCGCCGGGCGGGGGCTCGTTCGGCGGCTTCGCGGGCGGTTTCCCCGGCGCCGGCGGCAATGGGCGGATCATCGAATCCGCGGATTCGACGGCGTATCTGTTCGGCGGGGAGTATTGGGTCGTCGCGCTGCGCGACAATCGCCCGGTCCCGGTAAAGGTCGTCACCGGGCTGACGGACCTCGAGTACAGCGAGGTCATCTCCGGTCTCGAGCCGGGCGATCGCGTGCTGCTCCTGCCGAGCTCGAGCTTGTTCGAGCAGCAGGAGCGCCTCCAGCAGTTCATCTCGGAGCGGTTCTCGACGTCCGGACCGTTCCAGCAGCAGCAAGGCGGGCGCGGCCCTCGTTTTTGAGCGTATGCCGGTCGAGCGGCGTTTCCCGGTCACGGGGCTGACCCTGGCTGCCCGCGTCTGGGGCGGTGATGACGATCTGCCCGTGCTCGCGTTGCACGGCTGGCTCGACAACGCCGGCAGTTTCGACCTTCTCGCGCCGCTGCTTCCGGGTTGTCGTATCGTCGCGCTCGACGCGGCCGGCCATGGGTTCAGCGAGTTCCGCTCGCTAGATTCAAGCTACAACCTTTGGCAGGACGTCGGCGATCTCATAGAGATCGCGGATGCGCTGGGCTGGGAGCGTTTTCGTTTCATCGGTCATTCGCGGGGCGCCGCGATCGGCACGCTTCTCGCCGGCACCTATCCGGAGCGGATCGAGCAGCTCGTGCTGATCGAAGGCGGCCTGCCGCTGATCGATCCTCCGGAGCAGGCGCCGCAGCGGCTCGCGGACGCGTTGCGCGCGAAGCGCGAGCTCGCGGGCCGAAGCGGGCGCGTATTCCCGGACAAGCCGCGCGCGATCGCGGAGCGCGCCGCCGGCTTCTCGAAAGTCACGCTCGGCGCGGCAGAGATCCTCGCTCGGCGATCGCTGCGCGAGGCGGACGGCGGTTTCGTGTGGCATGCCGATCAGCGGCTGAAGGCGCCGTCCGAGGTGCGCTTTACGCCGGAGCAGGTGCGGGCGTTCGTCGCGCGGATCACGGCGCCGGTGCTGATGTTTAGGGCATCGCACAGTCCGTTCGATGGGATGTGGGGGTACGACGAGATCATTCGCGCGTTCCCGGCGCTCGAGGTGGTGCGGCTCGAAGGGGGGCATCACTTGCATATGGAAGGCGCGGAACGGGAGATTGCGGCGCGGATTCTCGAGTTCTTCGGCGCTCGGCGCTGACGCCGGGAGCATTCGTCGAGGCGCCGCTGGAGGCGTTTCGTTGAGGGCGTCGCGGGGAGCGGTTCGTTGACGGCATCCTGAGGGAGCGGTTCGTCAACGGCATCGCGGGGGAGCGTGCCGGAAGGATGGCCTTCCCGAGGCACGCCGGAAATCGCATCCCTGCGGCTCCTCCTCGGCCATGGATGGCCGCACCCGAGCGGCAGGATGATGAGATGGACTCCTCCTGTCGGTATATCGGCATCGTCGTGCCAAGCTGACTGTTGCTCGACAGCTGACCAGCACAAGAGGAGTCCACCATCATGCATGCTACGACTATCGGCGTTGA
>Ga0182746_1000137_pt1 | contig 126933 bp, 107 predicted proteins | sample eDN3rd30CBELigOP_FD_128881 | JGI IMG/M metagenome (GOLD analysis project Ga0182746, IMG submission 128881) | Enriched Organic Plus compost microbial communities from Emeryville, California, USA - eDNA 3rd pass 30_C BE-Lig OP (version 2) (version 2) ...
CGCGGCCGCATTCCCTGCCGAGCCAGACCCCGCAGGCCATCTGCGATGCCGTCGAAGCCCTGCGCCGCCAGCGCCGCACCCAGGCGGCGATCGCCGCCGAGCTGAGCCTGGCGCCGGCAACCGGAGCTGCCGCGATGGATGCACCGCTACAACTGGCACAGCCCGCATGCTAGCCTTGGCCAGATGCCGCCAATCAGCCGACTCGGCCTGACCAGGAACAACCTCTTGAGGCACCACATCTAGTGCGCGTTGTCGAGCGCGGGCCGAGATCACGACCGTGCCGTTCATCGTCACCGAGGGTTTGCGCACGCTGGCGCGGCAGCAGGAGTTGGTGGCTGCGGATAAGTCATGGACCATAGATTCTCGGCATCTCACGGGCCATGCCGTGGACCTCGCGGACGCGGACAACGCCGGTTACGAGATGCCCGACATGATCGCGATTGGGCGAGCCATGAAGCAGGCGGCCTCCGAGCTTGGCATCCCCATCGAGTGGGGTGCGAACGTCAAATACGGCGGCGATTGGAAGAAGCAGAACGACTCTCCGCATTTCGAGCTAACCCGAGCGGCCTACCCGGCATCCGGTGTTTCGACCGCAACGAAAGTCAAGGAAGTGGCGGTCAAGGTCGCCACGTCCAAGCCCGCGATCACCGCCGCTGTGGCTACCGCCGCGACCGCTGCGAACAATCCAGACGCCATCACCACGCCACCCGCCGAGCTGGTCGATTTCATCGCCGGGCTAGTTGCGTGGAAGGCCGCAGGTGATGCCCTCGCCGCCCATGCGTCCAATGCTGTCAATCATCCAGTGCAGACGGTTCTCGTGGCCGCTCTGATGGCCGCCTTCATCTGGTTTCCGCAGATCAAATCGTACCTGCCCGCCATCACCTGGAGGCCGCAGTCATGATCTCACGCGCCGTTCTCATCAGTATTGTCCGCTGGTTCATTGACCGCGCCATAGGTCGCGCAATCCTCGCCGGAGCCGCCCTCGTAGCCGGTCTATGGGCGTTCGGAGCACAGCAACAGCACGTCGGCGCAAAGAAGATCGTCGCCAAGATGGAGAAAGCCACCAATGCAGCTACTAGCAAGGGCAAGTCTGCCGCTGATCGCTCTGGCGCTGGCGGGATGTCAAACCCTATCGACCCCGGCTATCGAAAGTGAAGTGCTGAGCAAGCTGCCGAAGGTCGAGAACTCCAGGCAGTCCCCCTGCTGGCAGCAAATCCAGATCGCCAAGCAACGGGCCTACATCGACACGGTGCGGACCGGCAAAGAGCACGTCTACCGAGCCGACTGCACCGAACAGCCCGCGACCTCGTAGGAGGGGAGAAAGATGCGCTATGCACCACGCCAATGGGCACCCTCCGAGCTGGGAGTTGCATCACACCCTGTCGGAGATCAACGCCAATATTGGCCGTCTCCAAGCCGGACAGGAACTCACCCGTCAGGAACTCCACACTACCCGGAAAGAGCTACACGTTGGCCTGACCCGAGTGCATCAGCGGATCGACGATATGCCCCGCCGACGGTCCATCACCGAACTCACGGGCATGTCGGTGAAAGAACTGCTGACCTACGCCATCCTCATAATTCTGGCGATCAACGGCACCCTCAACGGCGAGACGTTGGCGGCTTGGCTCACGAAATGACGCCCTGGATCATCAGGGGGGTGACTGCGGGGTTCGTGCTCTGCTTCGTGCTCACAATGGCAGCTCACTTTTAATGAGCTTCCACAACAGGAAACCTAAGACAGTGAAATTCAGAAACGATTTCGCTGACACAGAAAACACAAAAATAACAACAAACCTCGGACATTCGTATTTCACGGGCAGCTCCTACTGGTAACAGCTTTCGCCCGCAGGACTGACGCTCGGCTGTGGCGCCGTCAACTCATCTTTGACAGCCGAAGTCGCATAAAATAGAAACGAATATAAATCGGCAGACAAATAACGGTATCTTATAAATCTGTAGAAAAATCAAATGCTTGCACCAAATGCGGCGCCGCGACCAAGCTCTAGAAGAGCATGCGGTGGATTGCCGCACTACGTTTACGACAGAGTAAACAGGCGTTTTTACGTCTGCCTCGACCCGAGAAACGGCTCCCTATTTGGGGCCGTTTTCATTTGTGGGCTCGAAGATGACCTTGGCGCGGACTTGATCCCGCAGCGCCCACAGATCACAGCAGGCGCAACCAGGTTCGTATTCCTCGCATCGCCTCCCGAAGTTCTCGGTCACGAACGTGTCCATCGCTTCCACGAACGAGGCTGCCTCGACGTCGTAAGCGTCAGCGGTTTTTGCGTTCAAGTCTAGCCTCCACCCATGGCGTTCTCACGAGCAACGGCGATCTCGTCATAATGCGCTGACCCCGGCCATGCCGTGAACCTACAGCGACAGACGGTGCAGCGAGCCACGACGCCATCAGCTAGCGGGTGATCGCGAAGGAACAGAAACTGGTGCTCGCATCTGGCGGCGTCTTTCATGTAGCGTAGCGTCTTGGCGAACTTGCTCTCTGTCATCTTACCCCTTCGCCTTCTGCTGCTTCACCGCATCGACCGACGCAACCTTCTTCTCTGCGCCTGCCTTTGCCGCCTCGGCAAGCACATCGACAGCACCCTGCGCCGCGCCCTCTGCGCCCTGCCCTCCTACGGGTGTCAGGCGCTTGAACCATGAGGCTAGGTCAGCCATGGCTATGCCACCTCAATGCATTTGACCGGCACGCCAGCAGCTTTCGCGCGCGCAACCATGTCTGCCGTTCCACGGCCGCCCGGGAACGCCAGAACTAGGTCTGGCTTGTAGACGTCGAGCATCTTCTGATTGCGGATCGGACCGGCAGCCTTCCCGTGTCCCTCCCAGTCCGCGCGCATGGTGTAGAGGTATCCGCGACCATAGCGCCGAGACCATTCCCGAGCGATCTCATCGGCCCCAGTCGCACCGCCTTCGATGATCGTCAGCGTTGCTGTCCTGGCGAGGGCATCCAGCTCCTGCGTGACGCGTGTGATGTTGCCGTAGTCTCGACCGCCGCAGACAAGAACCTTCATGTTGCAGCTCCCGCTAGAAGGGTATGGGTTCCTCGTAGGCGGCCCCAGTGCCGCTATTGGCCGGCTCGCGATCCTTCTGGCCGTCGCTCGGCTTGCCGTCGAGTAGCACGAGCTTTGCGTCAAAGCCTTGGAGCACGACTTCGGTGGAGTAGCGGTCCTGTCCGTCTTGCGTCTGCCACTTGCGGGTCTGAAGCGAGCCCTGAAGGTAGACCTTCGAGCCCTTGCGCAGGTATTGCTCCGCAACCTTGGCTAGCCCCTCAGAGAAAATCACGACCGAGTGCCAGAACACCTTCTCGCGGAGTTCGCCCGATGCCTTGTCACGCCACGTTTCAGAAGTGGCGACGCGTAGGCTTGCAATGGACCGTCCGTCCTGGGTGCGTCTGATCTCTGGGTCAGCCCCCAGGTTGCCCAGTAGGGTTACTGAGTTGATCGAACCTGCCATCTAGTTCTCCTGTGCGGGGAGTAAAAAATCATGATGTCCGTCTACTTGACGCGGGCCCCAGAACCTCTAAAAGGCACCAGTCAAGTGGGGTGTCCGGTCCATGATGGACCATCACAAAGACGCTAAGTCATTGAAAGCCCAGGTAGCTCAGTTGGTAGAGCACGTGACTGAAAATCACGGTGTCGCTGGTTCGATTCCGGCCCTGGGCACCATCGGCTAAACTTCCCCAATAGAATCAATCCTATAAACGAGTGGGAAAGAGCACCACCCGCGAGAGTGGGAAAGATTTGTGCATGATCGGTGCTTCCAAGCAGCATCGGCGCGGATGTGGCGAGCTGCTTGCGTCGGGCCTCACGTGAGACTTTTACGCTTTTCACAATTTAGCCGCTGCATCACGATCGCTCTGTACCCAAAGGAGCGAGTGGCATGGTCATGCTCTACATGCTGATCGTTGGCACGATCATCCTTTCCTACGTTCGAGGGCGTGACCGGCAGCCCTTCTGGAGTTCGCTTGCGATTGAAGCAGGCTTCCTCGTTGCCGTACTGCACGTTGGTTATCTCACCGAAGGGATCTCGTCGTACATCGAGTTTCTAATCGGCTGGATCATGCCAGTCATCGGTGCCTGCCTCGTTGCTGACGGGCTCGGGCGATGGATCGCGAGCAGGAAAGAGCCAGGATAAAAACTTCACACGCCATTTCCAACATGGCGTGCCGGGCAAACTATGGACGCCGCAATGCAGCTTAAAGAGCGTGGCGGCTTTTAGTGTTCTTTTGAATCTCATTTCTTGCGCGGGTCGGCGCCGGGAACCGTACAGCCGGATAATTTCCCTTTTCATAAAAATCGTGCAGCGCTCACGCCGCATCGTCGACGTGTTGAAGGTTTGCAGCACGATAGCCACGTGTCTTGTTGGACATTTCCGTCCTTCAATGCCTCGACAAGTCGATAACGAGGCCAGGGAAACGCGCAGCGGGGCTTTTGGCAAACGCTTTTCAAATGGAGCGGTCCCATGAAGTCTCTCAAGTACGTCGCCCTCACGTTCGCCCTTATGGCAGGTATCAGCGTTGCTCAAGCAGGCAACGGCGATGACTGCCATACCAAGACGGTGCATGGCATCTGGGATTGTCGCTGATGCCTGACGCGCACGTGCCGCTGGATTTCACAGCGTAGCACGAGGGGTCCGGAGCTCGCTTCGGGTCCCCATTCTTTTGTCCCAACGCGTCGGATCCCGGACGCTTTTGGAGACGGCCTATGGGTTTGGTTCGCTTCGCGCTGCGGTATCCGCACACCTTCTATGTGCTTGCCGCGTTCATCGTATTCCTCGGCGCCATTGCAATCCGGACCATGCCGAAGGACATCTTTCCGGAAATCGACATTCCCGTGGTGACGGTGATCTGGCAGTACACCGGCCTTACGACGCCGGAGATGGAATCGCGCGTCAGCACCTACAGCCAGTACGCCATCAGCTCGAACGTCACGGGCATCAAGAATATGGAGTCGCAGACCCTAAACGGTCTGTCGGTGCAGAAGATCTATTTCCAGCCGGACGTCAATCTCGACCTCGCCATCTCGCAGATCGTCGCCGGCACGAACTCCATTCGCGCGCTACTGCCGCCCGGCATCCAGCCGCCGATCATCGTGCAGTTCAACGCCTCCAGCGTTCCGGTGCTGCAGCTCGCGCTCACGTCCGACAAGCTGAACGAGCAGCAGCTCTACGACTTCGGTATCTATAATCTGCGCCAGCAGCTGGCGCCGGTACACGGCGTGACGTTCCCGACGCCGGCGGGCGGCAAGTACCGGCAGATCATGGTCGACATCGATCCCGACAAGCTGCTGGCGCGCGGGCTCACGCCCAATGACATCGTCAACGCGGTAAACGCGCAGAATCTGACGCTGCCCTCGGGCACGGCCAAGATCGGCAACACGCAGTACGTGGTGCATTCCAACACCAATCCGCCCACGATCGAACAGCTCAACAGTATTCCGATCCGCGTCGCGGGGGGCGCTACGGTCTTCCTTCGGGATGTCGGCTACGTGCGCGACGGCTGGGCCGTGCAGCAGAACATCGTCCGCCGGGATGGCAAACGCGCGGTGCTGCTCAGCGTGATCAAGAATGGCAATGCATCGACGCTCGACGTGGTCAACGGCGTGCGGGCGGCGCTGAAGGTCGCCCGCGCGTCCGCGCCTGCCGGCCTCGTTATCGACGAGCTCTTCGATCAGTCGATCTTCGTCAAGCAATCGGTCGAAGGCGTGCTCCGAGAGGGCGCGATCGCGGCTGCGCTCACCGCGCTGATGATCCTGATGTTCCTGGGTTCGTGGCGGTCGACGCTCGTGGTCATGATCTCCATTCCCCTGGCGATCCTATCCTCGATCGTGTGCCTGTTCTTTCTTGGCGAGACCCTCAACACCATGACGCTCGGCGGGCTGGCGCTCGCCATCGGCATCCTGGTGGACGACTCGACGGTCACCATCGAGAACACGCACCGCCTGTGGACCGAGGGCGGCATGCCACTGTCCGAGGCGACGCTGCACGGCTCTGCCGAGATCGCGGTGCCCACACTCGTGTCGACGCTCGCGATCGCGTGCGTGTTCACCTCGGTGGTGTTCCTCGAAGGGCCCGCGCGGTACCTCTTCACGCCACTCGGCCTCGCGGTGGTGTTCGCGATGCTCGCCTCGTACGGCCTTTCGCGTACGCTGACGCCGATCACGATCGGACTGCTGCTGCAAAGCGAACGGCATCCGGAGGGTCCGCCGCGCTCGCTATTCGGGCGCTTCCACGCGGCGTTCGAGCGCGGGTTCGAGCGTATGCGGCAGAGCTATGTCGGTCTGCTCGAAGTGCTGGTCGCGCACCGCTTCATCGTGCCGGTCATCGCCGTTTTCATCGTGGCGCTCGGCGTGGTGATGTTCCTGCTCGTCGGGCGCGACTTCTACCCGAATATCGACGGCGGCCGCATTCAATTGCACGTGCGCGCCCCCGCCGGCACGCGCATCGAGGCGACGGAGCGCATATTTCAGGCGGTTGAGGACAAGATCCGGCAGGTGATACCGGAGAAGGACCGCGATCTCATCGTCGACAACATCGGGCTCCCGTTCCGCGCGTACAATCTCGCCTTTTCGGATGGGTCGACGATCGGCGTCAACGACGGCGTCATCATGGTCGCGTTGAAGGAAGGCCACGCGCCCACGACCCACTACGTGCGCAAGCTGCGGCAGGAGCTGGCGAAGGCGTTTCCGAACGTCCTGTTCTATTTCCAGCCGGCCGACATGGTAACGCAGATCCTGAACTTCGGCCTTCCGGCACAGATCGACGTGCGCACCGTCGGGTACGATCACGCCAATAACCTGCGTGTGGCGAAGGAGCTGCGGCGGCGGATATCGCAGGTGCCGGGGATCGTGGACGCGCATTTGCAGCAGGAGACCAACGCACCGTCGTTCCTGGCCGACATCGACCGCGCGCGGGCCGCGCAATTGGGGCTGAGAGCCGAAGACATCATCAACAACGTGAATATCAGCCTCAGCTCATCGGCGCAGGTGTCGCCGAACTTCTGGAACGATCCGGTGACCGGCCGGCCGTACTACATCGTGGTGCAGACGCCCGAGCCGCAGATCAAATCGCTGAACGACCTCAACAACACGCCGATCTCGACGCGAGTTGCGACGACGGGAGACCCCGGCAATCCCATCCCCGGGCTTTTGAGCAATGTCGCGACCTTGCGCCGTGACAGCCAGCCGACCAATTCCAATCAAACCAACATCCAGCCCGTGTACGAGGTCTACGCCAGCGTGCAGGACCGCGATCTCGGCGGCGTCGAGCGCGATATGGGCAAGATCATTACCGATCTACAGAAGCAGTTGAAGCCCGGTAATACCATCCAGGTGCTCGGGCAGATCGAAAGCATGCAGAGCTCGTTCGCCGATCTGGGCATCGGCATCCTCTTCGCCGCCGTGATCGTGTATCTGCTGATGGTGGTGAACTACCAGAACTTCGGCGATCCGTTCGTCGTGATCCTGGCGTTGCCGGCGACCTTCTGCGGCATACTCACGATGCTGTTCATCACCGGCACCACGCTCAATGTGCCATCGCTCATGGGTGCCATCATGGCGGTGGGTGTCGCATCGGCGAACTCCATCCTGCTCGTGACGTTCGCGCGCGATCAGCAGCTGAAAGGCGTGCCTGCCAGCAAGGCAGCGGTCGATGCCGGACACACCCGTATCCGTCCCGTGCTCATGACCGCGGCGGCGATGGTCGTCGGCATGCTGCCCATGGCAATCGGCGGGCCGGGCGAAGAGCAGAACGCGGCGCTGGCGCGCGCCGTCATCGGCGGGCTCCTGTTTGCGACGCCGGCGACGCTGCTCGTCGTTCCTTACCTCTTCGCGCTGCTGCGCAAGGGCAACGATGGAAAGACGGCGCACGGTGTGTTCGGCGGAGACAGTTGATGGCGGAGAACGGAAACCAGCAGACCGAAACTACCCGGTCCGCGAAACTCGGCTGGCGTGCCGCCGTGTTCGGAGGGCTCGTGCTTCTGCTGCTGGCGGGTGCCGTCGGCATGGGCGCGTACAATGCCTATCGCAAGCAGCAAAGTGCGCAAGAGACCGCCAACCGCAATCGCACCTTCGTGCCGACCGTGCAGGTGGCCGAGGTGCGCGATGCCGGGCAAATCATCAGCGTATCGCTGCCGGGCACGACGCAGGCATTCACCACCGCCAATATTTTTGCCCGGGCCAGCGGGTACATCGATAAGCGGACAGTAGACATCGGCGACAAGGTCAAGGAAGGCGACCTGCTCGTGCAGATCACCGCGCCGGAGCTCGATCACGAGATCGATCAGGCGAGGGCGACGGTCGACCTCAATCGTGCCAATCTGCAACAGCAGAAGGCGAACCGGGATCTCGCCCAGATCACGTGGAACCGGGACCGTCCACTGGTGGCGCAGGGCTGGACGACGCGGCAGCAGGGCTCGGTCGACGAGCAGAACCTCAAGGCGCTCGATGCGGCCGTCAACTCGGCGCAGCAGAGCATATCGGCGCAAGAGGCGCGGCTGCGCACGCTGCAGCAGGAGAAGGCTTATCAGACCGTGACGGCGCCATTCGACGGGGTCGTGACGCAGCGGAACACGGATGTCGGCTCGCTGGTGCAGGCGGATGCCACGAGCGGCACCTTCCTGTTCACCGTGATGCAGACCGACGTGATCCGCACGTTCGTCTACGTCCCGCAGTCGGCCGCGATCGGCGTGACACCGGGCGTGGAGGCGGTCGTGCGCATTCCCGAGCTTCCCGGCGTTGCGTTCCCCGGCACCGTGACGCGCGTTGCCGATGCGCTGCAGCCGGACACGCGAACGCTGCTCACGGAGATCGACGTGCCGAACCCCGACGGTGTGTTGCGGCCGGGAAGCTATTGCACCGTAGAGCTGAAAATCCCACGCAAGGATAATCTCGTCGTGCTGCCGTCGGACGCGGTGGTGTTCGACAGCGAGGGATTGCACGTCGCGGTGCTCGAGGACGGTGTGGTCAGGATGCGGCCGATCAATATCGTCCGCGACCTCGGCACCAAGGTGGAAGTCAACCAGGGATTGAAGGAGGGCGACGTCGTCATCCGCGCGCCGCCCGTCAACCTTGCCGAGGGATCGCGCGTGCAGGCGGCGCCCATCAAGGAAGCGGCGAAGTAGCGCCAACGGTTAACAACCTTGGGGACCGCGAGGGCGTAACGCCGTCTTTATTGCCGTGCCGTGCTGGTTTCCTTTGTTACTTGAAATTTCCTATCGCGGCGGATTGGGAACAATCTACCCAATCGGTTCGCCGAAAAATGCAACTCGGCGGGGGAATCCACCGCATGGGAAAGGCGGGTTTAAGGAATGGGGGCTTCTAATCGATGCAGGTGAGGGCCCCGGAGCGTCAGCGTGCTGGCAAAACTAAAAGGTGCCTGGCGCACGTTGCTGGCAGGCGATAACGGAGCGGGAGACGGCTACCTGGGGGGCCGGCTCGCGGCTGGGCTGGGCTATGACAAGCTCGCCGGCTACAGACAAGCCCTCGAAGAGCACTTCTGCATTACCGTCACCGACCCCACGGGCCGCCTGCTGGAGGTGAACGACCGCTTCTGCGAGATGCTCGGCTATACCGAGGAGGAGCTGCTGGGCCAGCACTACGAGCTGCTCAGCTCCTCCGGCGCTCGCACCGACGCGGCTCTCGAAGGCATGTGGGAGACGGTGCAGTCCGGGCGCACGTGGCGCGGGGAGCTGTGCGACAAGGCGAAGAGCGGCGCTCTCGTTTGCTTCGAGTCGATCGTTATTCCGCGCTTTGGCCCCAACGGCGCGATCGAACGTTTCATCACCATCAGCACAGACATCACGGCGATCCGCGAGCAGGCGCAAACGCTGCGGGCGATGATCGATCACTTCCCCGGCGGCATTGCGCTGATCGATCGCGATATGGTGCTGGTGGCCAGCAACAAGCTCTATTGGGAGCTGCTCGATCTTCCGGAGGAGACGTTCGCAGGTGCGCCGCAGAAGCTCGAAACCCTGGTGCGGTTCCGCGCCGAGCGGGGCGACTATGGGCCCGCTCCGATAGAGGAGGCGGTGCGCACACGCATGGAGACGCTGCTGAGCCCGGTGCCCATCACCCACGAGCGCAACGAGCTTTCCGGGCGTATTCTGGAAATCCGCTGCGTGCCCGTTCACGGCGGCGCGCATCTCAACACGTATGTGGATGTCACGGACCGGCGCAGGGCGGAGAACGAGCTGAAGCGTGCGAACTCCACGCTGCAGGCGTTCGTGAAACATGCGCCCGCGGCGGTGGCGATGTTCGATACCGACATGCGCTATATCGCCTATACCGACCGCTGGGTGCGTGACTACAACCTCGATGCGGATGTCTCGCTGATCGGGCGGAGCCACTACGACGTGTTTCCCGAGGTACCCGAGCATTGGCGCCAGAAGCATCAGCGTATCTTGAAGGGGGCCACGGAGACACGGTCCGAGGAGGCTTTCAAGCGCTCAGACGGCACGACGAACCTCATTCGCTGGGAAGTGCGCCCCTGGCACCTCGAGGATGCCAGCGTCGGCGGCATGATGATGCTCACCGAGGATATCAGCGAGCGCAAACGCCTCGAGCAGCAGCTCTGGAGCCTCGCCAAGCAGGATAGTCTCACCGGGCTGCCGAACCGGCTGCTGTTCAACGAGCAGCTGGAATCGATGCTGACGTCCGCGGCCGAAACGAACCAGCGATTTGCCGTCGGGCTGGTGGATGTCGACCGCTTCAAGGAGACGAACGACATCCTCGGCCATGCGGCGGGCGATGAGCTGCTGAAGGAGGTCGGCGCGCGCCTGCAATCGGCGCTCATGCAGTATGGCTGGGTGGCGCGGATCGGCGGCGATGAGTTCGCGGTCTTGATTTCCATCGACGACGACCCGCTCGGCGTCAACCGCGCCATCGATGCGATGTTCACGGCGCTGAAACCGCCCATCGTCGTCAGCGGGGTGCAGCACCGGTGTACGATCAGTCTGGGACTGAGCCTGTTTCCCGCCGATGCGAAGGGCGCCAGCGAGCTGCTCAAGAACGCGGATCTCGCGCTCTACCGGGCGAAGGATCTGGGCCGCGACCGGTATCAGTTCTACGTGCCGGAGATGCGCGCCTCGTTCGAGGCGGCCTATCAGCTTCACCGCAACATCCAGCGCGCGCTGGCGGAGGACGAGCTGGCGCTGCTCTATCAGCCGATCGTCGGCTTCGGCAACGGCCAGCGGACGTGCTTCGAGGCGCTGCTGCGCTGGAACGACCCCCATCGCGGCCAACTCTCGCCGGCGGCTTTCGAGGAGGTCTTCGACGATGCCAAGTCCGCGGCGGATGTCGGCAAATGGGTGATCGACCGGGCTCTGCGCCAAGCTGCGGCCTGGGAGCGGGCCGGCGTCGATTTCGGACGCGTTGCCATCAACGTCACGTCGGCTGATTTCGCGCTGGGCACGTTCGCCGAATATGTATCGGGCAAGATGCGCGAGATCGGCGTGCGCCCGGAACGTTTGTGCATCGAGGTGACGGAGCGCGTATTCGTTGGGCGGAATGCCCACGGTGTCGGAGCCGCGCTCCAGGAGCTGCACGACATGGGCATCGAGATCGCGCTCGACGATTTCGGCACGGGCTTTGCCTCGCTGTCGCACCTCAAGAAGCTTCCCATCGACCGGCTCAAGATCGACCGCTCGTTCGTCCGCGATATGGAGACGAACCCCGACAACATGGCCATCGTGCGCACCATCGCGCATCTGGGGCAGAGCCTCGGCATCAAGGTGACGGTGGAGGGGGTCGAGACGCGCTCGCAGCTCACGCTTCTGCGGGCGATGGGGTGCGATACGATGCAGGGTTACCTGTTCGCGCGCCCCATGGAGGGCTCGCAGGTCGATGCATTCCTCAACCGGGAACATGCGCTGATCGCCTGACGGCGGTGCGTTGCTCGACGTCAGCCCATCCGCCATGCCCGCTGGGCACATCGTAGCGCCGCCTTGACGTGGCGAAGCCAATCCCCATTGTGCGCACCGGCCGGCCGGGAGCCGGCCCAGGGGAGGAGTGCGCCTGCGTGGACGCGGATGCGGACTGGATGACATCGCAATGCCCTCAGCCGTCGGCGGAACACCGCGCGGCCGCGGAGGCGCGCCAGGGGCAACTGACCAAGCCGCCCGGCTCGCTCGGCGCGCTGGAGGCGCTGGCCGTGCGGCTTGGGGCGTTGCAGGCAACCGACAGGCCGTGCGGTGACAACGCACCCATCGTGCTCTTTGCCGCCGATCACGGCATCGCTGTGCAGGGGGTTTCCGCCTATCCGTCCGACGTGACGGTGCAGATGCTGCACAACTTCGCCAATGGCGGCGCGGCGATCGCGGTGCTCGCGAAGGAGCTGCGCGTTGGGCTCACGGTCGTCGATGTCGGAACGCTGGCCGGGGCCGAGATTGCCGGTGTCGTCGTCGACAAGATGCGGCGCGGGACGCGGGATTTTTCCCGTGAGCCGGCGATGGATGAGGAGGAACTCGCCCATGCGCTCGGCGCGGGCCGGCGCGCTATCGCGCGGGCGACTGCGGACGGCGCCGATCTCGTCATCCTCGGGGAAATGGGCATCGGCAACACGACCGCGGCGGCTGCGATCACGTCGGCGCTGCTCGGCGCCCGCGCGCAGGACATCGTCGGCGCGGGGACGGGCCTCGATGAAGACTCCATCGTTCGCAAAGGCCGTATCATCGATGCGGCGCTCAGCCTGCATGGGCTCGACCGCAGGGATCCTTCGGCGCTCGCCGTGCTGCGATGCGTCGGGGGCCTCGAGATTGCGGCGCTGGTGGGCGCGATGATCGCCGCGGCGCAGGCGGGCGTGCCGGTGCTCGTCGATGGCTTCATCGTCACGGCGGCGGCGCTGGCGGCGGTGCGCATCAATCCATCCTGCGTGCCGTGGCTTCTCTATTCGCACCGCTCCGCGGAACGGGGCCATCGCCTCATACTCGATGCGCTGGGCGCCGAGCCGATCCTCGATCTGAAGCTGCGGCTGGGCGAAGGCTCCGGCGCGGCGCTGGCGCTGCCGGTGTTGCGGCTCGCGTGCGCCCTGCACGGAAAGATGGCGACGTTCGACGAGGCGAAGATTTCCGGCCCCGCGCCATGACCGTGCTGCTCGATCTCGTCCGCCACGGCGAGACCGTGACGCCGGGGCACTTGATCGGGCGCACCGATCCGCCGCTTTCCGATCGCGGCGCCGCGCAATTCTCCCGGCAGGTGGCGGGCCGGAGCTGGGATGGCATCATAGCCTCGCCCCGCCTGCGCACGCGGACGTCGGCGGAAGCGCTCGCGGCCGAGCGTGGCATTGCCCTACGCATCGATGACGACTGGCGCGAACTCGACTTCGGCGACTGGGATGGACGATCGCTGGAGGAGCTGCACGCCGACCGGACGACCGCTGAGGCCGTTGCCGCCTTCTATCGCGACGCCGATGCCCCCGGCGCGCCGGGCGGGGAGGATTGGCGTATGCTCGAAGGCCGGGTTGCCCGCGCTCTCGGCCGTCTGCTCACGCCTCCGGCTCCGCGATCTGCGCTCGTCGTCACGCACGGCGGCCCCATGCGCGCGGCCATTGCCATAACTTGCGCTCTTCCGTTCGCCAATCTGTGGACATTCCGGATCGAACCGGGAACGCGCATCACGCTGCGGATCGGCCGTGATGGGCACGCCGGTCTATGGGGGGAGATCGTAGAAGTGGTGCAGCCATGAGCATCCGGGCGCAGCTCCGCTCCTTTTCCCACGCGCTGCAGTTTCTCACGCGCCTGCCAGCGCCCAGCGTCGACGTTTTCGACCCGGCGGATCTGTCGCGTTCGGCGCTCTGGTTCCCCGTGGTCGGCGCGCTCGTCGGTGCCATCGTCGCCGCCGCACTCTGGGCTGGCGCGCAGGCGTCCCCATGGATCGGTGCGCTGCTCGGCCTCGTTGCCTGGGTCTGGGTGACGGGGGGCATCCATCTCGACGGGCTCGGAGACGTCGCCGATGGCCTTGCGGGGGCGCACCGCTCGCCGGAGCGGCTGTTGCAGATCATGCGCGATCCGCATGTCGGGGCGTTCGGCGTGATGGCCATCGCAATCCAGCTGATAGCCAAGATCATTTTGCTGGCCGAGGTCGCGGGTGCGGCGGGGTTCGTCGTGCTGATGCTGATCGGCGCATGGGCGCGCGTCGGCGCGGCGGTCTGGAGCCTGGCCGTGCCGCCGCTCGCTACGGGCTCGGGTGAGCGCTTCTCCTGGGAGATCGATCAGCGGGCCGTTGCCGCGGAGGCCGCGGTTCTGGTGCTGCTGAGCGTCTGGCTCGCGCCGGTGCTGCTGGGCGCGGTCATCGTCATCCCGGCCATTGCGGCCTACTGGCGTTATCGTCTCGGCGGCATAACCGGCGACTGCCTCGGGGCCGGCGTGGAGGCGACCGAGACGATCTTGCTCCTTCTCATTGCCGTGCGGATGGCATAGTTTTCGCCCGGGAGCGCGCCGTAGAGCCGCACAACGATACGCGAAGGGGATCGGACGATGGAAACTTCCGCCAATGGCACGAAGCGCCTGCTTTGGATCGGCTTTTTGACGGCGGCGACGCTGCTGGCCACGGGTGTTTTCGCCTGTGCGATCCCGTTTGCGGCCCTGGCGGCGCTTGCCGCGCTGGATACGGAGCACAATGACGGGGTTTGGCTCGTCGGCGCCGTGTGGCTCGCCAATCAGGTCTATGGTTTTACCGTCCTCGGCTATCCGATGGAGATGCAGGCCTACGGCTGGGGCCTCTTCATGGGCGTTGGCGCCATCGCTGCCTATTATGCGGCCCGCGGCGCCGTCTCCATCGCCAAGCCTTTCGGTCTGTTCGCGATGCTGCTCGCATCGCTGCCCGTCGCGTTCCTCGCCTACGAGGCGGCGCTGTTCGTCGGTACCTTGGCGCTGCCGCGCGGTGAAGGCGTCTTCAACTATGACGTCGTGCTCTATGTCAGCGCCGTCGAGGTGGCTGCATTTGCCGCTCTGCTGATTGTGCACCGTCTTGCGGTGGCCACGGGCTTCGTGGATCGCAACGCGATCGAGCGCACCGCCTGAAGGCTCATTTGAGGTTTAGCGGCAGGCCGGCCGCCACGAAGACGACGCGGTCGGCCACCGCAGCAACCCGCTGATTGAGCCGACCCTGCGCGTCGCGGAAGGCGCGGCCCAGCGGGGTTTCGGGTACCAATCCCATACCCACCTCGTTCGAGACGGCGACGAGCGGCACCGGCGTGTGCCGCATCGCTTGGAGGAGGCGCGCCGTCTCCTCCTCGATGTCACGCCCCGCGAGCATGACATTGCTCAGCCAGAGGGTCAGGCAGTCGATCAGCGCCGGCGCCGTCAGGGCGGCAATCGTGCCGGCGAGCTCAAACGGCGCATCGAGCGTTTCCCACCCGACCTGCCGGCGCGCCTGATGGTGGGCGATGCGCTGGCGCATTTCCTCATCGTGGGCTTCGGCGGTGGCGACATAGGTCCACGGCGGCTCCGTGCGCGCGATCAGCTCCTCGGCGTAGCGGCTCTTGCCCGAGCGGGCACCGCCGAGGACGAGGGTGAGATTGGGCAGCGGTGCATCGGCCATGGTATTGTTGGGGCAATTCGGTTGACGGGCGGAGCTGTCGCCTTTTATCAAACCCGTGCCGCGGCCCCGCAAGGGATTTCACCGTATAATGCCGGCGTGGTTCAGGTCCGTCGGGGCACGGCTTTCGTGTGCCGATCCCATGCCGATGCCGATGCCAAAGCCGTGCTGCGGTCTTATGATGTCGGCGTCTTCGTCGGAGCGGGTAGGTAGCTGTCGACCGGTACTGATGCTTGCTCCGAGCCGACGGGGCATCATCGTCCAACATGGTGGTGCAGCTTTACTCGCCTAGCCCCGATGATCTCGACACCGCCTTTCACGCGACTTCGAACGTACGTCCACCGGATAGATGATGAAGCATGGGCCCGCGCGAACACAATACGCCGCCTCGCTTCGATGACGCGTTCCGCGCGCGCCTGCGCGATCTGGTGCTTTGGCGGCGGGACGTGCGCCGCTTCCGCACAGATCCGGTGGATGGCGATCTCATCGCTTCGCTCATCGCGCTTGCAGCCTATGCGCCGTCGGTGGGATTGAGCCAGCCGTGGCGCTTCGTGCTGGTCGATGCGCCGGAGCGGCGTGCCATGGTGCGCGCGTCGTTCGCGCGCGCCAACGCCGACGCGCTGCAGAGCTATGGCGGGGAACGCCGGAGCCTTTATGCACGCCTGAAGCTGGAGGGGCTCAGCGCGGCGCCGGTGCAGCTTGCCGTGTTCGCCGATGAAGGCACGGATGTGGGTGCGGGTCTCGGCACCCGCACGATGCCCGAGACGCTGCGCTATTCCGTGGTGGGCGCGGTGCAGACGCTGTGGCTCGCCGCGCGCGCCCATGGGCTCGGTGTCGGCTGGATTTCCATTCTCGAGCCCGATGTGGTGACGGCCGCCCTGGATGTGCCGGCGAAGTGGCGGCTCGTTGCGTACCTCTGCGTCGGCTGGCCGGAGGAAGAGCACATCGACCCGGAGCTGGAACGCCACGGGTGGCAGGATCGTCTCGATCCAGCGAACCTCATCGTGCGGCGCTGATGGCAGCCGGCTGCGCGTGACGCCGCGTCCCTGCGGCTATTCGGCGGGCGCGTTGGCGAGCCCGGCGCGGCGGCGGGCTCTGCGCTCCGATATGCGCCGGATCACCACGTAGAACACCGGCGTGAAGATGAGGCCGAACAGCGTGACGCCGATCATGCCCCAGAACACGCCCGTGCCGAGGGCGATGCGCATCTCGGCGCCGGCGCCGGTGGCGATGTAGAGCGGTACGACGCCGAGCGTAAATGCGAGCGACGTCATCAGGATGGGGCGTAGGCGCAAGCGGCACGCCTCGACCGCGGCCGATACGATATCGCTCCCCTGCTCCTCGAGCTGGCGCGCGAACTCGACGATGAGGATCGCGTTCTTGGCTGCAAGGCCCAGGAGCACGATGAAGCCGATCTGGGTGAGGATGTTGATGTCCTGGCCGTGCAGGCGCACGCCGAAGAGCGCGCTCAACAGGCACATCGGCACGATGAGGATGATCGCGAGCGGCAGCGACCAGCTCTCGAACTGGGCGGCGAGGGCGAGGAAGACGAACACCACCGACAGGATGAAGATGTAATAGCCGGTGCTGCCGACCTTGACCTCCTGGAAGGAGAGGTCCGTCCACTCGTAGGTGATGCCCTCGGGCAGATCGCTTTTCGCGAGCTCGGCCATGAGGTGCAGGCCCTGGCCCGTGCTGATGCCCGGCTTCAGGGAGCCGTTCACCTCGACCGTCGGGAAGAGATTGTAGCGTGGCACGCGGTCGGGGCCGGCGATGTTGCGGAAGGTGACGAGGTTGCCGAGCGGCACCATCTGGCCCGCGTCGTTGCGCACGCGGATGCGGGAGATGTTCTCAGGATCCGCGCGGAACTTGGCGTCGGCCTGTGCGGTGACGCGGAAGGTGCGCCCGAACATGTTGAAGTCGTTGACGTAGGCGGAGCCGAGGTAAACGCGCAGCGCCTCGAAGACCGCCTCCAGCGGCACCTTCAGCATCTGCGCCTTGTCGCGATCGACATCCACGTAGAGCTGCGGCGTGCCGGTGGAGTAGGAGGTGAACACCCCCGTGATGCCGGGGACCTTGTTCGCCGCGGCGATGAAGTTGTCGGCAACCTCCTGGAACTCGGCGGGGGTCATGTTGGCCCGGTTTTGCAGGCGCATCGAGAAGCCCGTCTGTCCGCCCATGCCGCGGACGGGCGGGGGAATGAACACCGACGTTTTCGATTCCTCGATCTCGTTCAGACGCGCCCGGATGTCGTCGGCGATCTTATCGATGTCCAGCCCGATCTTGGCACGGTCGCGTGCATTGTCGACGATCGCGAAGATGGTGCCGGAGTTGCTGGCGTTGGATCCCGTCGATCCAGAGCGGCCGGTATAGGACGAGGTGTGCGCGACGCCCGGCGTCTCGAGGACCATGACGTTCGCGCGGCGGACGACCTCGTCGGTGCGCGGCAGCGAGGCCCCCTGCGGAAGCTGGATGGAGACGATGATGATGCCGCGGTCCATCTTCGGGATGAAACCGGTGGGGGTGTGGAACAGTATCCAACCGGCGACACCGATCAGCGCGGCGTAGATGACGAGGACGAGCGCCGAGCCGCGGATCGCGAGTTTCACGAACGCGCCGTAGACGGCGGAAAGCTTGTCGAACGCGCGGTTGAACAGCCTGAAGCCGGCATGCACGGGCCGCATCAGCAGGCTGTCCGCGGCGTGGTCGTCGTGCGGTTTCAGGAGAATGGCGCACAGCGCCGGGCTCAACGTGAGCGAGTTGAACGCGGATATGATGGTGGCTGTTGCGACGGTGACCGCGAACTGCCGGTAGAACTGGCCGGTGATGCCGCCAATGAAGGCGGTGGGCACGAACACGGCGGTAAGCACGAGCGCGATGGCGATGAGTGCGGTTCCCACCTCGTCCATGGTGACGCGTGCGGCCTCCACGGGCGATAGCCCATCGGCCAATTTGCGCTCGACGTTCTCGACGACGACGATGGCGTCGTCCACCACGATGCCCACCGCCAGCACGAGCCCGAACAGGGTCAGCATGTTGATGGAGAACCCTAAGGACTCCATGATCGCGAAGGTGCCGATGAGCGAGACCGGTATCGCCACGAGGGGAATGATGGTGGCGCGCCAAGTCTGCAGGAAGAGCAGCACCACGATGATGACCAGGAGCACGGCTTCGGCGATGGTGCCGTAAAGCTCCGAGATCGATTCCTCGATGAACTCCGTGGGATTGTAGACGATCCGGTATTCGAGATCCTTGGGGAAGCGCTGGGAAAGGCGCTGCATCTCCGCCTTGATGGCGTGGGTGGTGTCGATGGCGTTCGATCCGGGCTGCTGCGTGACGACAAGCACGGTGGCCGGATTGTCATCCTGGTAGCCGTAGGTCGTGTACTGCAGCGCGCCGAGCTCGACCCGGCCGACATCGCGCACCCGCACGACGCGGCCATCCGTCCCCGTCTTGAGGACGATGTTCTCGAACTCCGAGGGCTGTAGCAGCCTGCCCTTCAACTGCAGCGAGACCTGGAACGCGCCGAGGTCCGCCTGGGGCGGCTGGCCGAGCGCGCCGCCGGCGACCTGGACATTCTGCGCGCGCAGGGCAGACAGGACCTCCTCGGCGGTCATGCCGCGCTCGGCGATGCGCTCCGGGTCGAGCCAGATGCGCATGGAATATTCGCGCGAGCCGAAAAGCGTGACGTCACCGACGCCCTTGATGCGCGCAAGCTCGTCGCGGACGTTCAAGAGTGCGTAGTTGGAGATGTAGACCGCATCGTAGGTGTTGTGCGGCGAGATCATGTGGACGACGAGCAGCAGGTCGGGCGAGCGCTTGTTGACGGTGACGCCGTTGCGGCGCACCTCCTCGGGCAGGCGCGGCTCGGCGGCGGAGACCCGGTTCTGCACCAGCACCTGCGCCTTATCGACATCGGTGCCGATTTCGAACGTCACGCTGAGCGACATCGCTCCGTCGTCGGTCGACTGCGAGTACATGTAGATCATGTCCTCGACGCCGTTCACCTCCTGCTCGATGACGGACGCGACCGTGTCGGAGACGGTGACCGCGTTCGCGCCGGGATAGGACGTGGTGACCGAGACGGTGGGCGGGACGATCTCGGGGAACTGCGCGACGGGCAGGGTGAGGTAGGCGATCGATCCCACGATGAGGATGATCAACGAGACGACCGATGCGAAGATGGGCCGATCTATGAAGAAGCGGGAAAATCGCATGGCCCCTTGCCGCCTCAGCGCTTCTTCGTGGGTAAGACGGTGGTGTCACCGACCGCGTCCGATACGGTGAGCGGTATGCGCCGGGGCTCGATCGGATCGCCGGGCCGCACGCGCTGCTGGCCGCGCAGAATCACCCAATCGTCGGGGTTGAGGCCCTTGCGGATGACGCGCAGGCCGTCGTCCATCGGGCCGAGCTCAACGGTGCGGCGAACGGGAATGTTGTCGTCACCGACGACGTACACGAAACGATTGGCCTGATCCGTGCCGACGGCTTCGTCGGGCAGGAGCAACGCGGTGTATTCGGGCGAGCCCTGCAGGCGCACACGCGCGAACATGCCGGGCGAGAAGAAGCGATCCTTGTTGGGCAACACGGCGCGGGCGCGCAGGGTGCCGGTGCCGTGATCGAGGCGGTTTTCGAGGAAGTCGAGCTTGGCCGCGTGCGGAAAGCCGGTTTCATCGGGCAGCCCGACGCCGACGGTGGCGCCGATGATGCCTTGTGCGCCCTTGCCCTGCGCCTGCGAGAGGCGCTGATACTTCAGCGCATTGTTCTCGCTGACGTCGAAGTAGATGTAGATCGGGTCCTGCTTGACGATCGTCGTCAGTATCGTCGAGCCGGTATCGGAGCCGCCGCCGCTGACGAAATTCCCCGGCGTGACGAGCGTACGGCTCATGCGGCCGGAGATGGGCGCCGTGATGCGGCAGAAGCTGAGCTCCAGCTCGGCCGCCTTGACCCGCGCCTCGGCGATTTTCACCAGCGCTTCGGCATCGCGCTGGATGTTCTCGCGGTCGTCGAAAGCCTTCTTGGAAATGTAATCGCGCTTCAGGAGCGGGCGCCCGCGCTCGACATCGAGCTTGGCGTTGCTGACGCTCACCGTTGCCTGATTGAGCTGGGCCTTGGCCTGGTCGAGCGCGCGCTCGAAGGGGCGGGGATCGATTGTGAAGAGGAGGTCGCCCTCTTTGACATCCTCGCCGTCGGTAAACTCGACCTGCGTGAGATAGCCGGAGACACGGGCGCGCACCTCGACGGCTTCGACGGCATCGAAGCGGCCGGTGAACTCGTCCCATTCCACCACTTTGCGGCTGACTGGGTGGCTGACGGTGAGAACGGGAGGCCGCGGCTTTTCCGCGCCCTTGGCTGGCGTCGCCTCACCGCTGCTGAGCTTGGCCGCAACGGCTTTGCTCCCGCGATCGATATGGGCGAGGAGATCCTCGATACCTTCCGGCACGGACTTGCCGCGGACGGGACCGAACGTAGCCGCCGCAGCCGCGATCGCGCAGAGGATGATCAGGACGACGTAGCTTGGACGCATTACCGCTCGCCAATCTGCTCTCGAGTGCCCCGCGGGCGACCAGTCGCGCCCCTCTCAGCTTACCCGGGGAAGGTAAATCGGCCGCCCCCGGGCTCGTTACGGGCAGGTTTGCGGACGCCCCAATCCGGGGCGTCCGAAGTCTGGAGCGGCTATTTTTACCGCGTCGGGCCCGGCGAATGTCGGGGCCCGACATAGGAACGGCGGTGGGAGCTATTTTCCGTCGCGGGCGCCATCGAGGCTGAATGCGCCGGGACCTGCGGCGACGATGTAGAGGAAGACGAAGCAGAACAGGATGGCCGCGTCGCCGCCGTTCAGCACCGGAAACGGGCTCTGCGGGAAGTGCGCGATCCAATAGGCAAAGGCCATCAGACCGCTCAGCACGAAGGCGACGGGACGGGTGAAAAGGCCGATGAGCAGCAGGAAGCCGCCGAAGGTCTCGAGAACGCCAGCGTACCAGGTGAGCTGAAACATCTCCGGTTGCCCGCGCACCGCTTCGGGGAAACCGAACAGTTTCTGCGTTCCGTGCTCAATGAAGAGGATGGCTGCCACGATGCGCAACACGCCCAGAAGGCGTGGCGCCCAAACCGTCTCCAGCTCGCTTCTTGTCATCGGCGTGTCTCCCTGTCCGTTGTTCGTTGACAGGTAACAACGTAGCGTTGTTGACAGCCCGGCTCAACAATGCGGATGGCAGATCGAGATCCTGCTACCAGCGCAGAACGCGCGAGCCGACGAGCGCGCCGACGATAGCCACGAGAGCTGTGGCGAGAATATACCAGAGGCCGAGGAACAGCGGGCTGTCGTCGCGGCAGTACATTGCATAGAAGGTGGCGGCGATTCCGGCGGCGGCGAGCCCGGCCACGGCGCCGGCGAGCGCCGGGCGGTCCGGTGCGCCACGGCGCAGGGCCAGCATGATCGCGCCGAGGGGCAGCGCGGAAAGCAGCGGAATAAGAACGATACAGCCGCTGGAGTTTACGCCGATCATCGTCGGCACCCACTGGGACGGGGGAAGGGTCATCAACTCACCGGCGATGCCCAGGAGAAGGAAAGCCGGTGCAACGAGAAGCAGAAGCAGCAGAGAACGGGGTATGCCTTGCGGGCGGGCGAGATGCACCGTCACGATGAGGGCAGTGGCAAAAAGAGATAGCGTGAATATCCATTTGCCGAGGAAGCGGGGCTCGCCGATCACCTCCTGAATATCGCTGCGCAGCGGCAGAACCGCAAAGAACATCGCGGCGGCGAGAACGGCGGCGATGCCGGCGCCGAGCCATACTGTCAGGCCGATGGTCGCCGGGGGGGCTTTCGCATCGGCGGCAAGCGCGTTGATCAGCTCATCGGTCTTCATTTCTGGTCATCTTCCCGGTGCAGGGCGCTGAGCGCTTTAAGACCGCGATGGAGCGCGACACGCACAGCGACCTCCTTCATCTTCAATCTTTTCGCCACTTCGCTGATCGACTGGCCTTCGAGGCTGAGGGCACGGACGACCTCTCTCTGGCGGCCGTGAAGGCCGTCGACGAGGCGACGTGCGTCCTGGCGGTCAACGCCACTGTGATCCTCATCAATGGCCAGAGTGCCGATGACGCTTTCGATCGGCACCTGGATACGGCGGCCGCGACGGCGCAGCGCGTCGATAAGCTTGTGCTTGGCGATGGCGCGCACCCACGGACCGAGCGGCTGGGCCGGATCCCAGGTGTTGCGCTTGAGGTGCAGCGCCAGGAGCGTCTCCTGGACTACATCCTCGACGTCGCCGAGGGGCGCACCGGCCTGCGAGAAGCCGCGGCGGACCACGGCGCGCAGGCTGAGCGTCAGCGAATGTAGCAGCTTGCGGTAGGCATCTTCGTCGCCCGCCAGCGCTGCCCGCATCAGGCTCGCCCATTCTTCCTCGCGGTTCGTCTGAGCCACCAAGCCCCTCGTATAATGTTCGCGGTGCGGGTTGCATTCGTTACAGGCCGGAAAGGGGTTCGCGTGAACAGGGGACGGACCGGCCGCCCCTCCCGTATCAGGACAGCCGAAGCGCGGCAATCTGTACCGGATCCTGGTGGAGGGCGCCTTAAGGCGCCGCGGCGGGGGCGGGGCCCTGGTCCGCTGCCCGCGCGTCCGCTCCGGCCGCATCGGCGGTCGCGGGGGCGCTGCCGCCAAGGCGGCGGTGCATGCGATCGAGCAGCAGGTAGATGACCGGCGTGGTGTAGAGCGTAAGCATCTGCGAAACGAATAGACCGCCGATGATGGTGATGCCGAGCGGACGGCGAATTTCGGAGCCCGGCCCCTCGGCGATGGCGAGCGGGATGGCGCCGAGCAGCGCGGCCATGGTGGTCATCAGGATGGGACGGAAGCGGGTGAGGCAGGCTTCGTAGATCGCGACCGCCGGGGCGAGGCCGCGGTGGCGCTCGCCGTCGAGGGCGAAGTCGACCATCATGATCCCGTTCTTCTTGACGATGCCGATGAGCAGGATGACGCCGATGAGCGCCGTCATCGACAGCTCCATGCCGGCGGCATAGAGCGCGAGCAGCGCGCCCAGGCCCGCCGACGGCAGGGTGGAGATGATCGTCAGCGGATGCGCAAGGCTCTCGTAGAGCACGCCGAGCACGATATAGACGGCGATCAGGGCGGCGAGGATCAGCAGCGGCTGTTGCGAGGATTGTTCGGCGAATGCGCGCGCATCGCCCGCCGTTTCGCCGCGCAGCCCTGGCGGGGTATGCAACTCCGCCATCGCGCGGTCGATGTCGCGCAGGGCCTGGTCGAGGGTGTTCCCCGGCGCGATGTCGAAGCTCACCGTCACGGCCGGAAACGGACCCTGGTGGTTGACCTGCAGGGGCGCGGTGTTCTCGATGATGCGGATGAGGCCCGTCAGCGGCACCTGGGCCCCGCTGGCGCTCGGGACATAGATCTGCTTCAGGTGCGAAGGATCGCGCTGCAGCCGGGGATCGACCTCGAGAATGACGCGATACTGGTTGCGCTGGGCGTAGATGGTGGAGATCTGGCGCTGGGCGAAGGCGTTGTTCATCGCCGCGTCGATGTCAGAGATCTTGACGCCCATGCGTGCGGCGGCGTCGCGGTCGATCTTGATGTCGAGCTGCAATCCGCCTGCCTGGCGGTCACTCGAGACATCGACGATGCCGGGGATGGAGCGCATGCGCTCGAATACTTTGGGCGCCCACGCGTTCAACTCGTCGATGTCGGGATCCCAGAGCGTATATTGATATTGAGAGTTGCCCTGGCGCGCGCCGACGCGGATGTCGCGCGAAGCAAAGAGGCGCACTTCCACACCCTTCACGGCGCTGAACTTGCCGCGCATGCGGTTGATGACGCGCTGTGTCGGCATGCCGCCGCGCTCATCGAGCGGCTTCAGGTTTATGAACATGCGGCTGCTGTTCGAGCCGCCCGGTCCCCGCCCCGCCCCGCCGAGCGATGAGCCGACATGCTCGACGGCCGGGTCGGCGAGGACGATGTCCAGCACCTGCATGTGCAGCTTGAGCATCGCCTCGTAGGAAATATCCGCCGATGCCTCCGTCATGCCGAACACGAGGCCGGTATCGTCCTCCGGGAACATGCCCTTCGGGATCTGCACATAGAGATGCATGGTGAGCACGATCACGCAGAGCAGCGAGAAGAGCGTCACCACCTGGTGGCGCAGGGCGATGCGGAGGGTGCGCGCATAGGCGTCGACCATCCAGCCGAGGACCGCCTCGACGATGCGGTCGAAACGGTTACGAACGCCGCTGCCGGTGTCCTTGATGAAGTGCGCGCAGATCATCGGCGTGACCGACAGCGAGATGACCACGGATACGGCAATCGCGACGACGAGCGTGACCGAGAACTCCCGCAGCATGCGGCCCATCACGCCGCCCATGAAAAGCACGGGGATGAACGCGGCGACGAGCGAGACGCTGATCGAGATGACCGTGAAGCCAATCTGCCGCGCGCCCACGAGCGCCGCCTTCATCGGCGCCATGCCTTTTTCCAAGTTGCGGTAGACGTTCTCCAGCATGACGATCGCGTCGTCGACGACGAAGCCGACCGCGATGGCGAAGGCCATCAACGTCAGATTGTTGATCGAATAGCCGAGCGCCCACATTGCCGCGCAGGTGCCGGCGAGGGATAGGGGTACGGTGATGCCGGCGGCCAACGTGGGCGTGGTGCGCCTCAAGAACACGAACACCACCAGCATCACCAGGGCGATGGAGAGCAGCAGCGTGAACTGCATATCGTGCACGCTGGCGCGGATCGTCTGGGTGCGATCGGTGAGGACGTGAATGTCTATGCCCGCGGGTATCCAACGCTGCACCTTGGGCAGCAGATCCTTCACGCCCTCGACGGTATCGAGGACGTTCGCGTCGGGCTGCTTGCGCACGACGAGCAACACGGCGGAGCTGCGGTCGAACAGGGCCGTGGAGCGCGCGTTGCGCGTGCCGTGCTCGATGCTTGCCACGCTCGACAGGCGGACGACGTTGCCCTCGTGCGTCTTCAGAACGATGGCGCCATAGTCCTTCGGGTCGCGCAGCTGGGTGTTGACGTCGATGGTCATCGCCTGCTCGTTGCCGTCGACGACGCCCACGGGCTCGATGGCATTGGTGGCGGCGATGGCCTTGCGCACCTCATCCATGCTGAGGCCCATGGAAGCGAGAAGCGTGGGATTGACGCGCACCCTTATCGCGGGCTGCTCGGCGCCGCTCACGTCCACCTGCGCAACGCCCGGCACCTGCGAGATGCGCTGGGCGACGATGGTATCGGCGGCATCGTAGAGGTCGCTCGGTGACAATCCCTCCGACGTCATGGCGAGAATCAGCACCGGCGCGGCCGAAGGATTATACTTGCGGAAGGTCGGAACGTCGGGGAGGTCGCCCGGCAGATCGGCAGTTGCGGCGTTGAGGGCCGCCTGCACATCGCGCGCGGCGCTATCCACGTCGCGCGACAGATCGAACTGCACGGAAATGCTGGAGGAGCCCTGGGAGCTCACGGAGGTGAGCTCGGTGACGCCGGCTATTTCGCCGAGGCGCCGCTCGAGCGGAGCGGCGATGGTGGCGGCCATCGTTTGCGGATCGGCGCCGGGCCGGCTCGCCTGCACGCGAATGGTCGGGAAGTCGACGGCGGGGAGGCTGGCGACGGGAAGGTCGTAATAGGCGGTCGCGCCCAGGAGGAAGAGGCCCGCGGCGAGGAGCGCGGTGCCGATGGGCCGAAGGATGAAGGGAGCCGAGAAGTTCATGGCGCTACTCGGCCGCAACGGGGCCGGTGCCGGCCGGCTGCTGCGATACGGGGTTGCCCGTGATGCGCGCCTTGAGGCGCTCCATGGCGAGGTAAATGACGGGCGTGGTGTAAAGCGTCAGAAGCTGGCTGAGCAGCAGGCCGCCGACGATGGTGATACCGAGCGGATTGCGCAGCTCCGAGCCGACGCCGTTCTCGATGGCGAGCGGCAGTGCGCCGAAGAGCGCGGCGAGCGTCGTCATCATGATGGGACGGAAGCGCAGGAGCGCCGCCTCGACGATGGAGTCGCGTGGATTGAGGCCGCGCTCGCGCTCGGCATCGAGTGCAAAGTCGATCATCATGATCGCGTTCTTCTTCACGATGCCCATCAGCAGCACGATGCCGATGAGCGCCACGAGCGACAGGTCGAGGCCCGTGAGCATCAATGCCAGCAGCGCGCCGATGCCCGCGGAGGGAAGCGTCGTCAGAATTGTGAAGGGATGGACGAGGCTTTCATAGAGCACGCCCAGCACGATGTAGATGGTGACGACCGCGGCGAGGATCAGCCAGGGCTGGCTCGCAAGCGAGGATGCGAACTCGCTGGCATCGCCGAAGAAGCTGCCCGTCACGGAGCTGGGCATGTCGATGGCGGCTTCGGCCGCGGAGATGATGTCCACCGCGTCGCTCAGTGCTGCGCCTTCGACGAGGTTGAAGCTTATCGTCTCAGCCGGGAACTGATCCTGATGGCTCACGGCGAGGGGCGCGGTGGTGTGCGTGATCTTCGCGATGGCCGTGAGCGGCACCTGCGCGCCATTGGACGAGGGGACATACATCCGGCTGAGGCGCGAAGGATCACTACGGTATTGCGGCATCGCTTCCAGCACCACGCGGTACTGGTTCGCCTGCGCGTAGATGGTGGAGACCTGCCGCTGGCCGAAGGCATCGTTGAGGGCGTCCGCCACCGCCTGCACCGTCACGCCCAGCCGGCCCGCAACCTCGCGGTCGACGTCGACGCGCGTCCTGAGGCCGGTGCTCATGGTTTCGAGGTTGACGTCGCTCAGAAGGGGTGAGCGCGCGAGCTCGGCGCCGAGCTTCTGCGTCCACTCGGCGACCTCGGCGGCGCTGGTGCTGACGAGGGTATATTGATACTGCGCGCGGCTGGCGCGCGTTGCGATCTGGACGTCCTGCACCGGCTGGAAATAGACGGTGACGCCGGGGATGCTGGAAATCGCGTTCTGCAGGCGCTCCACGACGCCCGGCACGAGGATGCCCCGCTCCGCCCGCGGCTTCAGCGTGATCTTGAGATGCGCGATGTTGGGCGTCGGGTTGAGCTGGCCGACACCGGCAACACCGACGACACCGGCCACCGCCGGATCCTTACGCACCGTCGCCGCCACCTCGCCCTGCAGGCGGCTCAGCTCGCTGAACGAGACCTGCGGCTCGGCTTCCAGCACTGCGGTGATGAGGCCGGTGTCCTGCGGCGGCAGGAAGCCCTTGGGAATGGCGATATACATCCACACCGTGATGACCAGGGTCGCGACCGTTGCCAGCAGCGTCAGCGTCTGATGGCGCAGCACCACCTCGAGACTGCGGCGATAGCCTTCGACGACCGCATCGAGCATCCAGTTGAAGGCGCGACCGATGAAATTGCCACGGCTCTCCGGGTGTTGCTTCAGCAGCTTTGCCGCCATCATGGGCGTCAGTGTGAGGGAGACGAGCGCGGAAACGGTGACCGCGATGGTGAGGGTGAGCGCGAACTCGCGGAACATCCGCCCGACGAGGCCCGTCATGAACAGGAGCGGGATGAATACCGCGATGAGCGACACGGTCAGCGAGATGACGGTGAAGCCGATCTCGCGCGCACCGTCGAGGGCGGCGCGCAGCGGCTTCTGCCCTTTCTCCAGGTGGCGCACGATGTTCTCGATCATCACGATGGCGTCGTCGACGACGAAGCCGGTGCCGATCGTGAGCGCCATGAGCGACAGGTTGTCGAGGGAGAAGCCGCAGAAATACATCACCGCGAACGTGGCGATGAGGGAGACGGGCAGCGCAACGCCGGCGATGACCGTGGCGCGCCCCGAACGCAGGAACACCAATACCACCATGACGATGAGCGCGACGCTGAGCACCAGCGTGAACTGCACGTCGTGGACCGAGGCGCGGATGGTTTCGGTGCGGTCGTGGACGAGCGTCAGCTTCACACTCGTGGGCAACGCGCGCTCGATGCGCGGCAGCTCGGCTTTCAGGCGCTCCACCGTTTCGATGACGTTGGCACCGGGCTGGCGCTGCACGTCGATGATGACCGCTGGAATGCCCTGATACCAGCCGCCGACGCGGGCGTTCTCGAGGCCTTCGGTAACGTCAGCGACGTCCTTGAGGCGCACCGGGGCGCCATTGCGGTAGGCGATCACGACCTCGCGGTAGGCCTCGGCGGAGGCGAGCTGGTCGTTGGCGGCGATGGAATAGCTCTGGTGCGTTCCATCGAGCGAGCCCTTGGGGCCCGAAACGTTGGCAGAGGTAACGGCGCTGTTCACATCGGAAATGCTGAGGCCGTAGGCGGCGAGGCGGGAGACGTCCGCCTGGATGCGCACGGCGGGGCGGATGCCGCCTTCTACCGAAACGTGGCCGACGCCGCTCACGGTGGAGAGGCGCTGGGCGATCATGGTGTCGGCGAGGTCGCTCAGCTCGCGCATCGAGACGGTGTCGGAGGTGAGCGCGAGGGTGACGACGGCCGCGTCTGCCGGATTGACCTTCGAATAGGTGGGCGGATAGGGCAGGTTGCGCGGCAGCGTCGAGCCGGCGGCATTGATCGCCGACTGCACGTCCTGCGCGGCGGCATCGATGTCCCGGTCGAGATTGAACTGCAGCGTGATCTGGCTCAGCCCGAAGGAACTCATCGAGTTCATCGTTTCGAGGTCGGGTATCTTGCCGAACTCGCGTTCGAGAGACGCGGTGACGAGCGTCGACATCGTCTGCGGGTTGGCGCCCGGAAGCTGCGTCGTTACCTGGATGGTCGGGAAGTCGACCTGAGGCAGCGAGGAGACCGGGAGCCAGAAATATCCGAGGGCGCCGCCGAGAACCGTTGCGAATGCGAGGAGCGAGGTCGCGATCGGCCGCAGGATGAATGGGGCCGAGACGTTCATCGCGCCATGCCCGGTGCGCTGGAGGAGCCCGCTTCCTTACGGCGGCGGCCTTCGCCGCGGCGGCCCTTGCCGTTGTACTCGCGGGCATTCGCCGGGCTTACCGCGGGCGGCGGGGCGAGGGTCTTGATCGAAGCGGTATCGTCGGGCGGCACGCTGCCCCGCGCCGATGCCTGCGGCGCCGGGTTATCGGCTGGAGCGGCCTTGTTGTCGGGCTCGCCGACACTGACCTCGGCGCCCTCCTTGAGGCGAGCGAAGCCGGTGGTGATCACGCGATCGTCGGCGGCAATGCCCGACGTGACGACGGCGATGCGCTCATCCTGCTGCGAAATGGCCACCTTGTGAACGCGCGCCTTGCTCTCCGTGTCGATCACATAGACGAACGCTCCCTCCGGGCCGCGCTGCACGGCGGACGTCGGCACGACGACCACCTGCTCCAGGGTATCGAGGAGCAGGCGCACGTTGACGAACTGACCGGGCCAGAGCTGCAGGTCCTTGTTGGGGAAATCCGCCTTGAGGCGGATCGTGCCCGTCTGCTGGTCGACCTGGTTGTCGATCACCTGCAACTCGCCGGTGTCGAGAACGTTCTTGCTGTCGGTTTCGAGCGCCTCCACCTTCAGCGCCCGCTGGGCGATCGCGCGGTTGATGGCCGGCAGGTCCTGCTGCGGCAGGGTGAACACGACGGAGATCGGCTGGATCTCGGTGATGACGACGATGCCCGCATCGGACGCGCGCACGAGGTTGCCCACGTCGATCAGGCGCATGCCGGTGCGGCCGGAAATCGGGGCTACGACCGTGGCGTAGTTGAGGAAGGCGCGTGCGTTCTCGATGGCCGCGTTGTCCTGCTTGATCTGCGCTTCGAGCTGGGCAACCAGCGCGCGCTGGGTATCGACCGTCTTGGCGGCGATCACGTTCGAGGACAGCTGATTGTAACGCTCGAGGTCGCGCCGGGCGTTGGCGAGCTGGCTCTCGTCCAGCGCCTTCTTGGCGATCGCCTGGTCGAGCTGCGCCTGGTAGGTCACGGGATCGATCTGGGCGAGGAGGTCGCCCGCCTTTACGTCCTGGCCTTCCTTGAAGTGAATGGACAGGATCTTGCCGTCGACCTGGGGGCGCACCGTCACGAGGTTGCGCGCCTTCGCCGAGCCGACGCCTTCGAGCCAGACCGGGACGTTCGCGAGCTTGGCCTCGGAGGCGACGACCGGCACGGCTCCCGAGGGCCGCGCCCAGCGGCGCGCACGCTGCGCGTGGTCTCCACCTTTGGTGTAGTAGAGGGCGGCCGCGGTTATGCCGGCGATGACGAGGATCGCGAATACCGATTTGAAGAATTTTTTCACGTGCGTCCCTGTCCCAGAGGCCGGCCCCAGACGAGGGGCCGCAAAACGGCAACACTGCGGCGCCCGACTGTAAAAACGGACAACACGGCTAAAACCGTCGCTGTCCGGGGGGCGCGCGCACAACCCATTTGTAACAGAGGCGTATTGGCCGCACCTTGGGGAAATCGGGCATCGGTGACTGGCCCGGCCGCTGCCCAGTGGTGCCGGACGGAAAAGCTTGCGGCTATTCGGCCCCGGGCGTGGTCGCCGCGTAGGCTCGACATCGCCGCCGCCGGTTGCCGGTGACCGCGATTGGGCGTACTGAGCGCTACTGACTTACATCAATTGCCTTTATCGCGGTGCCTCGCGCCTTTTGCCGGCGCAGGCCCGGGCTCTGCCGTTGGGCCATTTGCATTCGTGCGGCGGGCGGCGATCCATCGCGGCGACCTTGAGAGGAGTGAGGTGTGCGGACGGGGCCTGACGTCAACTGGCGCCCCGCAGTGCCGGGGAGGGTGCGCATTCTCCGCTGGGCGGTCGCGCTTGCCTCCACGGCGATAGCCATCGGCGTCATCGGCCTCTGGCTGCGGATGTCCGGCGGTGGGCCAGGAGATTCGGCTTCTCCCGCGGTGGTGAAGACGATGGGATCGGCCGATCGGGTCGAGCCGCTGCGCATTCTCAATCCCGGAGCGGCAGACCGTCCGCCGGTGGGAGAGCGGCGGGTGCGGCGCCAGGATGCGACGGTCGGCTATGAAAGCCCGCCGCCGAGGATGCAGCCGCCACCACGCCGCGGCCCCGCCGACTATTAGTCCGGCTGTCGATGGCGACTGCCGCTGCTTCGTCTCGAAGACCTGCCGCCGTTCTGCTTTTCGTTTCCGGAAGCACTTCTTTGCTCGTGCTTCCCGTCGGAAAACCGGTGCCCACTTTTCCGGAAGCACTTCTTTGCTCGTGCTTCCCGTCGGAAAACCGGTGCCCACTTTTCCGGAAGCACTTCTTTGCTCGTGCTTCTCATCGGAAAACCGGTTCCCACTTTTCCGGAAGCACTCTCTAGAGCAGCGCGAAGCGAAGCACGAATAGCAGCGCCAGTACGTTCACGGCTATCGGCAGCTGCGACCATCGCCCCGTGAGCAGCTTCATGCCCGCGTAGGTGATGAAGCCGAACGCGATGCCATCGGCGATCGAGAACGTCAGCGGCATGGAAATGATGGTGATGGCGGCGGGAATGTATTCGGTGGAATCTTCGAAATCGATGTCGCGGATAGCCGAGATCATCAGGCACCCGACGAGCACCAGCGCCGGAGCGGTGGCGAAAGCGGGGATCGATCCCGCGAGCGGTGCCAGGAACAATGTCGCGAGGAAGAGCACCGCGACGGTGACGGCCGTCAGTCCGGTGCGCCCGCCCGCGTTCACGCCGGCCACGCTTTCGATGTAGCTCGTGGTGGTCGACGTGCCGAGTGCGGCGCCCGCCATGACGGAGGTCGAATCGGCGATCAGCGCGCGCTCGAGGCCCGGCACCGTTCCGTCGGGGCGCGTCATGCCGGCGGTGCGCGCAAGGCCGATCAGCGTTCCGGTGTTGTCGAAAAGCACGACGAAGAAGAGCGTGAGCACCACGATGCCCATGCCCGCGTCGAAGAGCGCCCCGAGATCCATCTGCATGAATACCGGGGCGAGCGAGGGGGGTGCGGCCGCGATGCCGGTGAAGTCTGCAAGGCCGAGCGTCAGCCCGGCGACATAGGCGGCCATGATGCCGATGAGGATGGCGGCGTGCACCTTGCGCGCATCGAGGGCGGCCGTCAGCACGAACGCGGCGGCGGCAATCGCGACCGCGGGCGTTTTCAGATCGCCGAGCTTCAGCAGCATTGCGGGATCGGGCGCGATGAGACCCGCACCCTTGAGGCCGATGACGACAAGGAAGAAACCGATGCCGACCGTGATCGCAACCTTGAGCGAGGGCGAAAGGCTGTTGATGATCCAGCGGCGCAGGGGGGTTGCGCTGACGATGAGGAAGAGGACACCCGAAGCCAACACCGCGGCAAGCGCCGCCTGCCATGGGATGCCCATTCCCTGCACCAGCGTGTAAGTGAAGTAAGCATTGAGGCCCATGCCGGGCGCGACGGCTACGGGGAAGTTGGCGTAAAGGCCCATCAACGCCGAGCCGAAGGCGGCTGCAAGGCACGTTGCAACGAACACCGCACCTTTATCCATGCCGGTATCGGCGAGCACCACCGGGTTGACGAAAGCGATGTAGACCATCGTCAAGTAGGTGGTGAGGCCGGCAAGGAGTTCGGTGCGGACGCTCGTGCTGTTCTCGGCTAGCTTGAACATTGGCCCCTCGCGTGCTCCAGCGCACTTTGTAGCGGCCGGGCCGCGAGGCGGAAAGAACTTATGCACATTCCGCGCACTTCAGATGTGCCGCTGGATGTGCGGCCCGCAGCTGTGCGGGCGAGGCGCTTATTCGTTATGCGTCGGCGAGGTGCCGGAATAGAACTCGCGCGGCAAGCCCATGGGCGTCGCCTGGGCCTGTTGCTGTGATTTGACCTGGTTCTGCGCCATGGCGCGCTTCTGCTTTGCTGCGGCCGCTGCACGGCGGCGCATCTGCTCGGCGGCCTGGCTTTCGTTGCGATCCGGCTTGCGTTTCACGCAGTAGTGGGTCGTGCGCAGGGACGTGCGCTTGCGCAGATCCGCAGCCGCCTGATTGCAAATGGCCATGGTGGGAAATTTCTGCGTGATCATCCGGTTGGGGCCGGAGATGACGGATAAAACGGTGTAGAGCGTCGCAGCATCCATGTTGCGTTCCCCTCGTAGGCTGCTCATAGGCTGGTTCCGCCAATGGCGGTGGGTCGCTGCGGGTTTCCCCGCGCGTGTGGACCGAACCTTACCCGCAAGGAGCAGGGATGACCCTGCGTCTTTCCGGCGCCGCTGCGTCAGGCCGCGCTGTCACGGTAGCGACGGGTCGCGTGCGTCTTCGGCAAGTAGTGTCCACGTTCTTCGAGCCAGCTGGCGTCGGGACCCTCTTCACCGCCAGGTTCGGCGGCCGCCACTCTATTGCGTCCAGATTGTTTCGCAACATAGAGGGCGCCATCCGCGCGGTGGAAAAGGGCACTGATGTCACAATCTGGCCCTTCGTGCGCCGCAATGCCGATGCTCACCGTGCCGCCGACCGGGAGACCGTCGATGACAGCAGCGCTGTCGGCGAATGCGCTGCGCACGCGCTCCGCCTTGGTGTGCGCCGTCTCGAGAGCGGCGCCGGGAAGGATTGCCGCGAACTCCTCGCCGCCGAGACGGGCGACGATGCTGCCCTCGCCCGCTTGTGCAGCAAGCGTGTGGGAGAAGCGTTGCAGCACGCGGTCTCCGAGGCGGTGACCGTAGGTGTCGTTAATCGTCTTGAAGTGGTCGAGATCGAGCACCATCACGGAGAGGCGCGAATGACGGCCGGCGCGGAAGAGGAGGGCGTCGGCGGCTTCGAAAAGCGCGCGGCGGTTCGGCAAGCCCGTGAGCGCATCGGTGCGTGCGAACCGGCGCTGGCGCGCTTCCTGACGTTCCTTGACCATGGCCAGCACCACGAAGGCGAGGGCGAGGCGGCCCAGCGAGGCAATGAGCACGGCGGTCGGCAGCCAGCGGCTGCCGTCGGCGCGGCTGGCCTCAAGGATCGGCATCTGAAGCGCCAGCGGCATCCAGAAGACATATCCGGCCGCCATGACGAGGAGCAGCAGCACCGCAGGCCAGCGGCCGGAGAGCCGTTCAGACTTCTGGCGCGCAAACTCGATCGCGGTGAGCACGTAGAGGACGGCCATGATCGTGCACACGGTGATGAGGCGCTGGTCGAATGACTTCAGGATCGCGGCGGCTGCAATGATGAAGCCGCACGGCCAGACAGCGAGCCAAACGGGATTGAGCTGCCGGCCGGCAAACTCGCGCGCTGCCATCCAAATGATTGTGACGGAAACGATCATGAGCGCCTGGCCGAAGGCCGCGAGCGCGCCGCTGTTGGAATAGGAGGACGTGGCAGCGAAGGCGATGCCTGCGGCCATGACGAGCTGCGATACGCCCCACCAGCCGATCAATGGGCTCGACCGTTCCTGCAACCAAGCGAAACACAAAACCAGCCCGACGACCATCGTTGCGGCGCACGAGGTGACGGAAATGGTTGGCAGGTCGAGGATCATGGACGTCCCTTACTCCGGCCCGCAGCCGGGCACATGCGGGGCGCATTCTCGGAGTTAGTCCGTTGCCGGGTTATCTAGAAATTCCGTGAAATTGCATGCATTCGCGACCGTATGCGTACGATCGGGGTGCAACGGTGCGCTGGGGTGCTGAGATTCGCTTTGATATAGCGCGGGTTAGCATCCATGCGTGATGCGCGATCAAGCTTCGTTGCACTTTCTCCAGCGTGCCTAAAATGACATTGAGCGGGCATTCATCCGGCATTCATCCGGCGGGTAAAATCGAGCCTTCGGGCGGCTTGCATTAAGGTTGCTATCGTTGGCGATGATCAGTGCGGATCGGTGCGCCGCAGAGCCTCCACGTGGGCGATGACGGCGTCCACTTCATCGCGTGCCCGACCCAGGTATCCCTCCGGCTCTAAGAGCGTGTCGATCTCGCTGGGGGACAAGAGTCGGGCGACCGTCGGGTTGGCCAGCAGCGCCGGCCGAAACGGAATGTTCTTTTGCAGAGCGCCGTGGATGATGCCGTGCACGAGCTTGTCGGCCTCCTCCTTGCCGAGCGCGGGGGAGAGGGCGAAGGCGACGCGCTGGGCCATGATGAAGCCGTGGGTGCGGCCGAGGTTGGCGCGCATCGCCTCGCGGTTGACCTCCAGCTCCTCCAGCAGCTCCCGCGCCACGATCAGGTTTCGCTCGGAGCGGATGGAGATCTCTTCCAGCGTTGCGTTCGGGCCGGAGGTATTATCGCGCTCGAAGAAATTCACGACATCGTCGAGAACGACCTCCGCCAGCCGCGGGATAATGCGTCCGTTCTGGATCAGCACCTCGGACTTGTTGGGGTTTACCTTCTGCGCCATCGAGGAGCTGCTGACCGAGCTTGCATCCCGCGGCTCGTCGGTTTCGCCGATGTCGGTCGATTGCAGGAGAAAAAGCTCCTGGCCAATGTGTGCGAACAGCTTACTGACGAGCGCCAGGGAGAGCGCGTAGTTCGCATAGACACCGCGCGTGCCGTGCCAATCGTCGGGGTAGGGAGCCTCTAAGCCCAACTCCTTGGCAAAGGTGCGCTCGATTTCAAGCGCACGTTCGCCGAGGCCGGCATAGGTGCCGACGGCGCCCTTGAGGATCGCCGACTGGTCGAGCTCCCTGAGCACGGACTTCAACCGCTCGATGTTGCGGCGGTTCTCGCCGATCCAGGTGCTGACCTTCTTGCCGAACGTGATCGGCAGCGCGTGCTGGCCGAGCGTGCGGCCGGCCATCACCGTATCGCGGTTGGCGCGTGCGCGCGCGATGAGGCTGCTTTCGATCTGGCGCAAATAGCCGATGAGGATCACGGTTGCGCGGCGCAGCTGCAGCGTGAGCGCCGTGTCGTATATGTCGACGGTGGTGGCGCCGTAGTGCACGTACTGGCGTGCGTCCTCGCTGAGCGCGGCGCGCCAGACATTGAGCAGCGCCACCATGCGATGCTGCACGATCTTGCGCTCGTGCTTTATCTCGTCGGGCGGCGCGAAGCGCACGTCGGCCTTGCGGGTGATCTCGTCGGCGGCGGCTTGCGGGATCGCACCGTGCGCCGCTTGGGCACGCGCGAGGGCTGCCTCGATGTCGAGGACGTACTGGTTTGTCTGGTCGGCCGCGAAGACGTCGCGCACGGTTGCGCTTTCGATCTTCTGAACCGGAAGGTCCGCGCCGTGCGAGGCCGTCGCCAACGCTCCGCCGGCACCGATCGATGCGCAGAGCAACAGCACACGCAGCAGCATGCCGCCTGCCGTTCCGCCACGTACCGCGTTGCCCGGGCTGCTGCGTATCGCCATCGGGGAAGTGATCCTAAGTCTCCTTGCGCCGCGCGGATATGGCTGGCCTTTCGCTCCGATCATGCGTCCGGTAGCGCGTGACCGGCGAGGATGGCCGCGCCGGCGGGGGCCATGCGGCTGGCCTCGTGTCCGACGCCCGGCACCTCGCGCAGGTGCCAGTTGAATGGAGCGCCCAGACGCGCAGCGGTCGCGCGTGAGCGGGCGAAGTAGAAATGGCCGCGCGCGTAACGTGTCTTGCCTTGCGCGCGTGCCTCGGGGGCGTTGCGCAGGCCACCATAGTTGACGTCGGCGGTGCCGAGCAGGAGCGTCTGGTTGCAGGCGAAGCCGCGGGCGAGCGTGCCGCTCGGAATGGGTGCGCCGCGCAGGCCGAAGGGATAGCGGTATTCGCCGTCGGGGAGCATGAACCAGCCGGGGTTGGCTGCGACCGCCCGGTCGATCATTCCGCACCCCGCGTGCAGGACGTAGCGCTGGATGAATTGTCCGCCCGCGCCGTGGCCGAAAATGCTGAACTTCCTGCGTGCGCTTCCGACGCTGCCCGCGGCCATGCGGAAAGCCTGCTCGACGACGTAGAAGCTCGTCTCGTTCCAGGGTTTGGCCTGGAGGTGCTGGCTGCGGACGTTGCCGAAATTATAGCTCCACACACCGGGCCACTTCTCGGCGGTGAACTCGGGGACCAGCAGGATGGCGCCGTAGCGTTCCGCGAGCGGCTGCCAGGTGTCGTAGTAATCGAAAGCAAGGTGGCGGTGGGCGTCGCGGCGCATGCCGGGCATCACGACCCAGATCGGAGTGCGCGCCGAGGCCGATGCCGGCCGGTAGGTGTAGATGGTGACGGGCCCGCGCGGCACGCCCGTGACCTCGAATGAGCCCTCACCTACGGGCATTCGCTCCCCGCGAGCGGGATCGAAGGCCCTTTCGGTGGCGTGCGAGAGAGCTGCTCCGCTCAGCATCGTGGCGCCGAGGGCCGCCACCCGGAGCGACATCGACATCGCGGAGAACAGGCGCCGCGGCCGGTGGGAATGCAGGGCGGATTTAGAAGCGGGCGTCGTCATGGGCGTCAATGCCTCGAGAAGAGTCATGATCAGAACTTGATGCGGGTGCCGGCGTAGCCGATGGCGAGATCGGTGAGCGGGACGGGGCTCGGGCCGGTTGGCTTCCCGGAGCGCACCTGCACACCTTCAACGTCGAAGGAATAGAAACGGAAGCCCGCGTAGATATCCATTCCTGCGTCCGTGATGTCCTGCGAGACCGCTGCGCCGAGCATGGTGAGACGGCTCTTCGTCACCTCGCGCAGATCCGCTTCGCGCAAGCCGCGGATGGCGTCATCGACTTGGGCAAACTCGCCATAGACGGACGTGTCGCCCATCGACCAGAAGCCGCGCCGGATGCCGGCGGCGGTATAGAGGTAGTCGATCGGCGGACGGTTGGTGCCGGGCGGGGTCACGATGCCGACGGTGTTCTCACCGAAGACGGCCTGGTTGGAGGTATCGAAACCGTTGAACTCGCGCCGAACGTAGGCGGCGGTGCCGAACAGGCCGGTTGGAATGTGCAGCAGGCTTGCGGAGCCCTTGTATTCCTGCCGGTCGCGGCTGCTGTTGGGGCGGTCGCCCTCATCGGTGTCGTGCAGGTAGCCGGCGCCGAAGCGGAATTTCCAGTCGTTGTAGTTCACGCCGTACTCGACCGCGAAATCGGTGAAGTCGTCCTCGCCCCAGGATGCCGAGAGGTCGATGTTGCCCCACTGGCTGGAGATGCGCGGCGCATCGTAGCGGACCACGTTGCGGCGCAAGGTGTCGACGCTGGCGCCGGCGGAGAAATCGTTGAGCGTCGTGCGCATGTCGATGAGGGCGCCGTCGCCGATTTCGTAGGAGTCGGCGCGGCGCACGGCAAAGCTGCCGCCAATGGTGGCGATGTTCTGCGCGCCGGGCATGATGCCGCCGACGTCCTTCAGGATGATGTTGTCGGTGGCGGGCGAGGTGTAGCCCATGGTGACGGTGCCGAGCTGATTGTTGCGCACCCACCAGGCCGTATGGCGGATCTGTATCTGGTCGTCGCCTTGCACGCTGATCTGGCTGACGTCATTGGCGGCCCTGTCGTCGAGGCCCAGCGAAAGCAGATAGCCCGCGCTCCAGCCGCGCGCGATCTTCACCGCACCATTGAACTCGATGCGGCTGCGGGCCGCCGTGTTGTCGACGATGTAGACGTCCTTCTTGGCGCCGTCGTCCCACATCATGAACATGCGGTTGATGGAGCCGGAGATACGCAGCGAAACCTTCCTGTTGCCCTTCTCCGCGGTCGACTCCTCGAGCGCCGCGATGCGGTCCTCTACGTCGGCGGGGGTTCCGGGATACCAGTCGTCTGCGCCGGCGATGGCGCCATAGGCGCTCACCGGCGAGGAAGGCGCATCGAACAGAAACTTCAGGCCGAGTGAGCCACCGTAGAAATAGGTGCTGCCGTTCGCACGTACGTTACGGTCGCCGTCGAGATCTTCGACGGTTGCGTAATGGGGCAGGGCGGTGCTGACGTTGTTCAGCCAGAGGAAAGTACCGGCCGCGGTCAGATATACGCTATCGGACAGCTTGAATTCGACACGCGGGTTGATCTCCACCGCCTGTGCGAACACGTTGGCGTTGCGGGAGTCCTCGAAGCTGCGCAGGTCGGGGCGGTTCTCGGACAGGAATGTGCGATTGCGGTCGACGTAGTTGTTATAGAGACCGCCTTTGATGCTGCCGCCGATGCTCAGACCGTGGCCGAGATCGAACATGTGCTGCAGCCCGAGCTGCACGCCGACGAGGCGGTTGTCCGTGCGAACGCCGACATGGTCGCGGGCCGAGGAGGACCCGCCCGGCATGTCGTTGATCGTGTCGATGGTGGTGGTGGTGAAGTGCTCGCCAAAATAGATGGCGCGGGCGCCCAGAGTAATGCCCGGAATCCCGAGCGGGCGAACCATGTTGATCTCCGCGCCGAGCAGCTTCGTCTCGTGGTGGGCGACGAGGCCATAGATATTGTCGGAGTTGACGGAGCCGATGTCGGAGCCGGGCGCGTCGTCGTAGATCGTGTCGGTCTGCTTGCTGCCGGAGCTCAGGCCGAGTTTCGTTTTCTCGATACCGATCGGATTGAGGTAGAAGGCCGAGAACTCGAACGGCTGCTCGAAAATGTTGGCCCGGAGCGTGCCGCGCATGCCAACGGTATAGTCCTCGCCCTCCATCTCGGGGCTCATGAAGGGCGTATAGGATTTGGCCGCCGAATTGTTGCGGAGCGTCGTCAGCGGGAAGTTGCCGATCTTCTTGCGCGCGAAGACGATCCCCTCGACGGAGAGCGCGCCGCCGCTTGCGGCGCTGGAGTAGGCGCCCATGGAGGAAGTGGAAACGGTGGTGGCACCCGTATCGCCATCGCCGACGTCAGCGGTGTAGGTGTCGACGTCCTGCACGTCCGCGCCGCCACTGTCGCCGCCTTCTGCAAGCGCCGGTAATACCGAAAAGGACGTGGCGAACAGCAAAGCCGCAATGCTGACGCCGAGGCGCAGCTTGCAATAGTTGACCGCAGTTGCGATCGCCGGACGCCCATACGCGGCGCCGCGGTACACACTCGACATTACTCAACTCCCCCGTACGCACTTTTCTCGTCGCCGCGCCTGGGCACGCGCGCGGCTGTTGGAGGGAGTGTGGGGTGAAGGGCGCAGATACGGGATACGAATTACCGCATGATCCATTTCGATATACGCAACAGTCACGATAAAATCGCGTAATATCAATGCGTTAGTCGGTCTTGGTTAACGCGTCTGGCGCGCTGGTTTCTCACAGTGTGTGACAAGCACGCATCAGAATTTCGCGTTGCGGTTTACGGACGCGTGCCCGACTAAACTTTGTGTGCCGCGAGGATATCGATGGACGCCGCGTTCGCTGCGCTGGCGTCGCGGAACGCCTCGATCGTATGCAGCACGCAGTCGATGAGCAGCTGGGCATTTTTTGCCGGCTTCTGGTCGCGGTGGTGCACGTAGCCGAACGAGATCCACCGCTCCGGCTCGAGCGGGCGCAGAACCACATCGCGCATGTCGAAGCCGCGGGCGCTCACGCGGTCGAACACGGCGATGCCGGCGCCATCTATGGCGAGCTGGAAGGCCATGAGCGATGATCGCGTTTCGACGGTATACTGCGCAGTTTTCCCGCTGGAGCGCATGAAATCGTTCATCTGCTGGCGCCAGAGCTGATCCTCCCACAGCCCCAGAAGGTTTTCATCGGCGAGATCGGCGGCGGTGATCCGCTCCCGGGCGGCGAGGGGATGGTCCTTGCGCATGACCGCCTCGAGGCGGACCTTGAACAGCGGGTGGTTGTCGAGCTCGACGAGCGCGTGGGTGACGGGGAGGGATGCGATCGCCAGATCGAAGCGGCGCAACCCTGCGAGATTATCGATGTCGAAGCGTGACAGCACGTCGACCGTGCAGCGCAGCTTCGGATTGAGCCGCAGGAGGCGCTCGATCGCCGGCGACATCAAACCCTGGGCGATGCGCGGCGTGGTGATCACCTTGAGATGCTTGTCGCTGGTCTGAATGTCCTTGGCGATGCGGGGGATTTCGCCGAGGCCCTGGAGGATATGGCGCGTGGCGACATAGAACGCGGCGCCCTTGTCGGTGACGCGGAGGGCGCGGCCGGAGCGGCTGAAGAGCGTGAGCTTCAGCTCGTCCTCGAGCAGCGCCACGAGGCGGCTCACGGCCGGCTGGCTCAGCCCCAGGCTCTTCGAAGCGGCGGTGAGGGAGCCGCCTTCGACGATCAGCTGGAAGGCGCGGAGGGCTTTCAGGTTCATTCGATCACTGGCGCATTTCTCGGCGCATCGTCTTCAGGCATATTTCCGGTGCGGCCCTCAGCGAGAGCGTTAACCATCGAGAGGTCTCTGCACGTTCGCGATGAAGCCTGGAGTGCGCCCCGCAATCAAGCGGATCGTTCACTTCGGCGCCACGCAGCGGGCGACCATTCCGGAATCCGCATCTACTCAGAAGCGCGACGCAACAGTCGCGCGCGGCTCGGCTCTCAAGGGCCGCGCGGACACGCCATGTGCAACGGCGGGCAGGCTCGGAGCGAGCACTCTTCAGGATCGCGGAAGTGATGCAAAGCCCTGCTGATCGATGGCGCAATTCGCATTAAATCTTTATCGGCACATCAATTTATGCTCCGCGCGCGGCGCATGGATGACCTATAGTTTCAAAAAACCTATGCAATCCTGGGGGAGTTCAAGGAGATGTTGCTGTCGGCGCCGCTTGGCGATGGTGATGCGCCAGGTGCTACGGCTAAGAGGCCGTTCTACGCCCATTTGTACGTCCAGGTGCTGATGGCCATCGCCGTCGGTGTTCTGCTCGGCCACTACTATCCCGATCTCGGCGTGCAAATGCGGCCGCTGGCCGACGGATTCATCAAGCTCATAAAGATGATCATCGGGCCGGTCATCTTCTGCACCGTCGTGCACGGCATCGCTTCGATGTCGAACCTCAGGGCGGTCGGCAGCGCAGGCGTGAAGGCGCTCATCTATTTCGAGGTGGTGACGACGCTGGCTCTCGCACTCGGTCTCATCGTTTCCAATGTGCTGCGTCCCGGACATGGAATGAATGTCGATCCGAGCAAGATCGATGCATCGGCCGTGGCGAGCTACGTAGACAAGGCGGATCACCAGAGCACGGTCGAATACCTGCTCGACATCATCCCGCGTACGGCGATGAGCGCTTTCGTCGACGGCAATATCCTGCAGGTGCTGCTGTTCGCGCTGCTCTTTGCGTTCGCTTTGCAGGCAGCCGGGCAGCGCGGCAAGCTGGTGCTCGATCTCGTCGAACAGGTCTCGCAGGTGCTGTTCGGGATCGTCGGCCTCATCATGAAGCTGGCGCCGGTGGGCGCGTTCGGGGCGATGGCGTTCACCATCGGCCAATACGGATTCTCCACGCTCGGCTCGCTCGCCGGCCTGATGGGTGCGTTCTATCTGACGTGCATCCTGTTCATCGTGCTGGTGCTGGGGCCGATTGCGTGGATGGCCGGCTTCAGCATTTTCCGCTTCATCCGCTACATAAAAGACGAGCTGCTGATCGTGCTCGGCACCTCGTCGTCGGAATCGGTGCTGCCGCGGATGATTATGCGGATGAAGAAGGTGGGGTGCGAAGAATCGATCGTGGGGCTCGTCATCCCCACCGGTTATTCGTTCAACCTCGACGGCACCTGCATCTATCTCACGATGGCGACGCTGTTCCTCGCCCAGGCGACGAACGTGGAGCTGTCGCTGGCGCAGCAACTGGGCATCCTGGGCGTGTTGCTGTTGACCTCCAAAGGCGCGGCGGGCGTCACGGGTTCAGGCTTCATCGTGCTCGCGGCGACGCTCGCCTCGACCCACACCATCGATGTCAATGCGATGGCCATCATCCTTGGCATCGACCGCTTCATGTCGGAAGCGCGCGCGCTGACGAATCTCGTCGGAAATGGCGTTGCAACCATCGTCGTCTCGCGGTGGGAGGGCGCGCTCGACGTCGAACGGATGCGGGCGGAGCTGGGTGGACGCGGAGATCGCAGCGGCGAACGCGAGCTCAGCGTTGCCGAGTGACGTCCGGAGCATGATTTGCTTCCCATCGACGCTCAAAGTCGACACCCGCTGCTGATGCTACAACCCTTCTTGCCGCGCCGATTTGCGCAGAAGCGTGCGCCGTCGTCCGTCTCAGCGACGCCGAGGGGTGATTCGCGAGCGCTTTCATGGCCTTTTGCTGCTTCGAGAAGGCCTTGAGCACTTGTCATTGCCGGACAACTTATCCAAGGTGGCATCGATCAGATTCGTATGGTTGGCGGGCGCACAGCATCACCTCGATGCACTGGCGTCCCCGGCCATTGGACTAGGCGGCCTGCATACGTTCAGGCCGGGAAAGAAGCTTTAGACGCAGGCTGCGAATTGCCATGTGCCCGCAAGATTGCCGGATGGCTGGGAGTGGCGGCTGTGCTCGCGTGCTCCGTGCCGCGGCCGGCCGCAGCCTTGGAGCTGTTCGGCGTTTCCATCCTCGAGGATCAATCCGGGTCCGTCGAGGCGCTGGCGTATACGGTTTCCCTCGAGGTCGAAGGCGATGATGGCTCGCTGAAAGATGCGCTCTCGTCCGCTTCGGTGCTCGTCGAGCAGTCGAAAAAGGGTGCGGCGGACACGTTCGCCCTCGTTTCGCGTGCACGGAGCGACGTGGAGCGGCTGATCGCGGCGCTCTATGGCGAGGCCCGCTACGGTGCGGATGTCGCCATCACCATCGCGGGACAGCCGCTCGGCGATGTGCAACCCGCCGAGATCGAGCCAACCGAGGGCTCGCCGGTGCCCGTCGTCATCCGCGTGCGCCCGGGCCCCTTGTTCCACTTCGGCGCTATCTCGATCGAGCAGAGCGCCGCGACGGAGGCGAGCCCGTCTGCCGATCCTTTAGGCTACGGCCTCACGGCCGGTGAGCCGGCAAAATCCGCGGTCATCATTGCGGCCGCCGATCGCATCGTCGAAGCATGGCGCTCGAGCGGCTATCCATTTGCGCAGATCGCCGAGAAGGATGTGCGGGCCGATCACGCACGCCAGGTGATCGATATCCGCTTCGTCGTGGTGCCGGGCGATCCCGCCGTTTACGGATGGATCAACGTGACCGGCTCCGTCGACCTTGATTCCCGCCGCATCGTCGAGCAGACCGCGTTGCAGCCGGGGCATCGCTTCAGTCCGCGCGAGTTGAAACGGAGCCGCGAGCGGTTGCGCAAGTTCGAGAGCATCGAATCGGTACGCGTCATCGAAGGCGAGCAGACCGACGAGAGCGGCGGCATTCCGATCACCGTGGAGGTCGTCGAGCGCAAGCCGCGGTTCTTCGGTGCGACCGTCTCCGCCTCCACGATCGACGGCGCGGAGGTGCAAGCCTACTGGGGACACCGCAACCTCTTCGGCGAGGGTGAGCGGCTGCGCGTCGACGCCACGGTCTCGCAGATTGGCGGCGATGGATTGGAAGGGCTGCAGTTCGACGTCGGTGCGACCTTCACCAAGCCCGGCATCCTCGATATCGATACGGATTTCTTCAGCGAGATCCGGCTGGTGCGCGAGCGCCCCGATACCTACGAAAGCCTCGGCGGCAACGCGCGCGTCGGCCTTGCGCACCGGTTCGATCCATACCTGTCGGGCTCGGTTGCGGTGGAGGGATCGCAGTCGCGGATCGACGATGCCTTCGGCACTGCGAACTACACGCTGCTCGGGCTGCCCGGCGAGCTGGTCTACGATAGCCGCAACGATCGCATGGATCCGAGCCAGGGTGTGCATGGGATGCTGCGCCTCAACCCGGTGACGGAGCTTTCCCAGGGGGCGTTCTTCGGCGCCACCGAGCTATCGATGGCGAGCTATCTCTCCCTCGACGCCGCCGATCGCGTGACGCTGGCGGGGCGCGTCCTTTTCGGAAGCGACTTCGGTGCTTCGCTGTCGGAGGTTCCGGCGACCTATCGCTTCTTCGCGGGTGGCGGCGGGTCGGTGCGCGGCTATGAGTACCGCAGTCTCGGTCCCACCTACGCGGGCCAGGTGGTTGGCGGCCTGTCGATGGTCGGGGGCTCGGCCGAGCTCAGATGGCGCGTGATGGATACGCTCGGCCTCGTCCCCTTCATCGACGCGGCGCTTATCTCGCCCGATAGTTTCCCCAGCTTCTCCGAGCCGGTCTATGTCGGCGCAGGTCTGGGGCTGCGCTATTACACGGCCTTCGGGCCGATCCGTCTCGACTTCGCTGCGCCGATGACCCACCGCGACGGGCAGCCGAAGTTCGGCGTCTATGTCGGCCTGGGGCAAGCCTTCTGATGGGGCGCGCGGGCAAATACGCCGCCCGGGCTGCACTGGCCGTTGCTGCATTCGTATTGGTCGCCACCGCGCTGTCGGCGCTCGCGCTGATGACGACGACAGGGCAAACGCTGGCGCTGCGGCTCGGCGCGTTCATGGCTTCCGATGCAGAGAGCAGCATCACCATCGGTGCGCTCGAAGGTTCGCTGTTGTCGGACGGGCGCATCGGGACCGTGACAATCGCCGACCGCAACGGTGAATGGCTCGCGGTCCGCGACATCCGTTTTTCCTGGTCGCCTTTGCGTCTCATTTCGGGGCAGATCGAGATCGCGTATCTGACGGTGGGGCGCATCGACGTGATGCGCGCGCCGATGGGCGGCGCAGGCGCGCAGCAGAAGAGCGGCAATGGCGGAGCGTCGCTCATCGCGCTCGTGGCGCGGCGCTTCGAGATTGGCGTGCTTGCGCTGCACGAGCCCGTGCTCGGGACGCCGGCCAACTTTACCGTGCGTGCGCGCGCCGATCTCGCTCAACCCGATAGGGCGCTCACCGCGGCGCTCGATGTGACGCGGCTCGACGGGCCGGGCGGCCAATTGCATTTCGCCGGGGCGTATCGCGCGGGCGATGGCGTGCTCGAACTCAACCTTTCCGCGGCCGAGCCGGCGAAGGGTGTGCTCGCGGGGCTCCTGCAATTGCCGGATGCGCCTGCCTTGTCTTTTGCGTTCAACGGGGCGGGGCCGATCGATCGCTGGCGCGGCGCGTGGTCGATGGCAGCGGCGGAGCAGACGTTCGTCGCGGGCTCGGCGATGGTCGACCGTGACGGCGAGCGGCATCGGGTCAACATCAACTCGGAGGGCTATCTGGGTCCCCTCGTTCCTGCCGTGCTCTCGGGCGTGCTGGCGGGCAAGACGACGCTCACCGCTGCGGGTGTGCTTTCCGGGCTGGAAATTATTCACCTCGAACAGCTTTCGGTTGCGAGCGATGCCTTGCGCATTACAGCGGCCGGCGGCGCCGATCTCACGCAACGCTATGTGCACGGCGAGGGCGTGGCGCGCGTTGCCACTGCCGATGGTGCGGCGGTGCAGCTGCCGCTTGCCTCCGGCGAGATGGTCTCGCTGGGCTCGCTCGACATGCGCGTTTCACTGCCGGACCGGCGCACCCAGCGGCAGGTGACGGCCAGCATAGACGTGCGTGAGGTCAGCGCAGAGTTCGGCTCCGTCGGTGCCGTGCAGCTTTCCGCGGTCGCGCAGCAGGCGAGTCCGCTCGGGGATGCGATGCTCGACGTGCAGGATGCGAAGATCAGCGCTGTGGCCGACGGTGTGCAGCCACGCGATGCCGCTTTGGCGGCGGTGCTCGGGCCGAAGATCGAGATGAGCGCGGTTGGTCAGCGTGAGGGTGAGGCGTTCGAGGTGTCGGACGTGCGCGTTGCGACGCAGGCAGGGCTGCTCAGCGGCCGCGCTGCCGGCGTGTCGGGCGGCCTCTCCGCCACCGCGGAGCTGAATGTGCCCGATCTCGGTGCTCTGACGGCGCTGGCGGGCGAGGGCTTAGGGGGCCGCGCGACGATGCGCGTCAACGCGGAGCGAAAGAAAGCTGCCGGGCCGCTGCAGATTTCGCTCGAAGGTCTCGGGGAGGAGCTGCGCGCAGACACGCCGGCATTGAACGGTCTCATTGCAGGCACGACGCGCCTCGCGGGTAGCGCGGAGATCGATGCAGCGGGCGGGTACGCGCTGCGGGATCTCGTGCTTTCGAGCGGCAATCTCGACGTGCGCGCGAGCGGGCAACGCGCCGGTGATCCGAGCGCGGGATCTATGCAACTGGAGCTGCGCGGCAAGATCGCCGATCTTGCGCAGCTCAACGCGGGCCTCGCGGGCGCGGCGTCCTTGGACGCGCGGTTCGATGGAAAAGACGGGGCGCTCACCTCGCATCTGCGCGTCGCGGGCGAAGACTTCCGCATCAACGGACGCGCCGTGCGCTCGCCGGTGCTGACATTCAATGGCGCCGGGACGTTGCCCGCCCATGGCGGGATGTTCGAGCTGACGGGCGACATGGACGGCGCGGCGATATCGGGTGCTGGACGCATCGGCGTGGATGCGGCCGGTGCTGCGTTCGCGGAGAGCCTGCGTCTCGCCGTTGCTTCCGCGCGCGTCACAGGCGACATCCGGCTTCCCAGGGGCGAACGGGTCGCGGGGCGGTTGGACATCGATGCGCCCAGGCTCTCCGTCTTGGCACCGCTCGCCGGCCGGCCGCTCGACGGCGCCGTGACGGCGCGCATCGACTTCGCTGCAGAGGGCGTGCCCGCAATAACCGTTCGGGCGAAGGCACCGTCGATCGGCATAGGTACGACGCGCATCGGCGACGTTGCCGCGAACATCGATGTCGTCGACTATATCGATGCATTGCGCTTCAAGGGCAAAGTGAGCGTCGCGCGGATCGATGCCGGATCGTCCAAGGTGCGCAACCTGCGGATCGAAGCAAACGATGCCGGGACGGCTACCGCTTTCCGCATCGGCGCAGAGATCGATGAAGGGCAGCTATCGGCCGGTGGTAAGGTCGAGCAACAGGGCACTGCCATAGCGGTGACGCTGGCAGAGATGAAGGCAGCGCTCGGCGGTGTCACCACCTCGCTCGACGCCCCCGCAAACATCGTCGTCGCGGACGGCAATGTCGAGATCAAGCGTCTGCTGCTCAAATCCGGCAACGGGCGGCTTCAGGTTTCCGGCAAGGCCGGTGCCGATGCCATGGCGCTGTCGGTGTCGCTCCAGCGCCTCCCTGCGGCGATCGCCAACGCGTTCGCGCCCGAACTGGGGCTCGAAGGCCTGCTCGACGGCAACGTCGACGTGCGCGGCACGGCGGAATCCCCAGTGGCGGAAGCGAAAGTGAAGTGGTCCGGTGCGGCGGCCGCTGCGTCGCGCGCGCAGTTCATTCCGCCCCTCGCGATCGATCTGCAGGCGCGTCTCAAGGATGGCGTCGTCAACGGCGCGGTGCAGGCGGGGGGTGTGCCCGCGCTTTCCGTGCAAGCCAAAGGCACGTTCCATATCGGTGACAAGAGCACCAAAGCGCGGCTCGACGGCACTATTCCGCTTTCGCTCGCCAATGCCTCGCTGGCCGAGCGCAACACACGCGTTTCGGGCACGCTGCGGCTGGGCGCCGATGTCTCGGGCACAGCGGAGGCGCCCCATGTCGACGGCATGCTGCACATCGAGGGTGCCGAGGTCAGCGATCCGGCGAGCGGTCTGAAGCTGCAGGGCATCGCCGGGAGCGGGCGCTTCTCGCGCACGTCGCTCGTCATCGAACGGATAACGGGCACTGGGGCCAAGGGTGGATCGGTCGCGATCGGCGGGCGGGTGATACAGGCGGCTGACGGCCCGGTCGCGGTCAGTCTGCGGGTCGATCTCGACGGGCTCAAATTCGACGACCGCGAGCTTCTGGCCGGTGAAGTCGATGGCAATGTGAGCGTAGAAGGCACTCTGGCGGCCTTACAGGCAAACGGGGACATACGCATCAAGCGCCTCGATGTCATCGTGCCCAACCGCATGCCGCACTCGGTGGCCGCGCTCGACCTCAAGCATGTCAACGCGCCGGCGGATTCCTATGCTGGCCGCGCCAGTGCGAAGGCCGCCCCCGAGCGCGCGGCCGCGCCGGTTGCAATCGGTATCAACATCGGCGTCGAGGCGGCCAGCCGCATTTTCGTGCGCGGCCGTGGGCTCGATGCGCAACTCGGCGGCGCGCTGCGCGTTGGCGGCACGGCGAGCCGTCCGGTGGCGAACGGCGGGTTCTCCATCGAGCGCGGGCGGCTCGACATTCTCGGACGCCAGCTTTCGTTCAAGCGCGGACAGTTGATCTTCGCCGGCGACATCGAGCCGAGCCTTGATATGGAGGCGGTGTCCGAGGCGGACGGCGTCACCATCTCGGTGTTCGTCACCGGGCCGGCGTCGGAACCGAAGTTCCGCTTCTCGTCATCGCCAGCGCTTCCCGAAGACGAGGTCGTTGCGCGGCTTCTGTTCAACAAATCGCTGGCGAAGCTTTCACCGATGCAGCTCGCTCAGCTCGCCAGCGAGGTGGACAAGATCGGCGGGCTTTCGAGCGGCCCGAGCACGTTCGATCAGGTGAAGGGCGCGCTCGGCGTCGACGTGCTCGACGTGACGACGGACGACAAGAATTCGCCCGAGGTGTCGGCGGGCAAGTACGTCAACGAAAGCACGTACGTCGGCGTGCGGCAGGGCAGCTCGGCAACCTCGAGCCGCGTGATCATCGACCACGACCTGAGCAAAAACCTGAAGGCGCGCGGCGAGCTCGGCGCGGACGGGAACAGCAAGATCGGCGTCGGTGTCGAGTGGGATTATTGAAGCCGTAAAAGCGATACAAGTCGGATGACCCTCGCGAGGGGAGCGCGCCAATTACGCGGGCTGCGGCTTCCGCGTTTGCCGGGAGATATCGCGGTCCGTCGAGAATTCGATGCGGCCGTTTTCGCCCGTGTTGCGATTTTTCCAATCGGCGATGCGTGCTTTTGCGTCGAGCTGGACATCGATCTGGCCGCGTGGGTCGCCGGAGCGTGTGAATATCGGAGTGTCGCCTTCCTGCGTGGTCCGGCAAGGTGTCGTGATGGTTTCGTTGCCCACCGTTTCTGTCCACGCGACCCAGCGGCGGCAACCACCCAGGAGACAGTTCTCATGGAAGCGCAGACCGATGCGGTTCATGCGATCGTCGAAGGCGGCCGTATCCGAACATGCCGTGGCGATATCGATAATGCCCTCGCTGGGCGGAGAGCCGGACTGCCACGCGAGCGTCAGATCGTCGTTTTGCCAGGAGCTGGATGTGATGTCGTTGAACACGGCGCCCTGCCCGTCGGCGCTCACGTCGCAGATCAGCTCCTGGTTGGCCATTGGCCCGCGGTGCACGATGAGTTTGGCTCTCGGCTCGCTGCGGGAGGTGTATTCGATCGTGCGCAGGGCGAGGGACCACTTGCCACTCGGGGCAGTGATGACGGTTTCCCGTCCGAAGGTGCTGTTGAGACGCACGAGCGAAACGACGGTGAACAGCAGCAGCGCCGTTGCAGAGAGCGCCCAAAAACCTATGAAAACAACTTTCGCGATGCGGATCAGGGTATTGGACATCGATTGTTCGGCGGTCGGTTGTGTTTCGGCTGTGCCAGCCTACGAGTAGCGGCATTTTGCGGAGACGTCATCACCGAGGAGCCACGGTGAAGGCAAGGAGGACGAGCCACGAGGGCCGGTGGGGATGACAGGGCGCGCGCAGCGAGCGCCGCGGCGGACGTCTTGCAATGCTCAGCTGCTGAGCGCGCAGCCGGGGCGATGATGAAATTTTTTCAAGCTCTCCCTCGCCTTGCTTTCGGCAAGAGACAGTCGAGGCAGTTTGCGATGCCGAGAGCATGGGGAGGCATTGACGTGCCGCGCCCGGTGGTGATGAAACATCGCTGCGCCGAAACCGACGGCTCTTTCCACGCTCAGGCGGCCGTCGTCAAAATCCGGAATATCAGTTTGGTGGCCCTGACCTCGTCGCATTCCAGGTCGAAGCGGAGGGAGCATCGAGCGGTACGCTGATGGTTGCCTCGCACTGTTTTACGAGCATGCAGCGAGGGGGGCGAATCTTCGAGTGGGTGAAGGAGTGGGGTTGTCAGGCTGCGAGGCGCTTCGTCTCGGACCTCGCAGAAGGGGCTCACACCGCAAAGCTGTCCAGCTTGCCACCTTTCTTGAGAGCATCCACCAGCCAGTTGGGTTTACGACCGCGGCCAGTCCAGGTTTGCGTCGGGTCCTTCGGGTTGCGGTATTTTACAGAAGATGAACCCTTGCGGCCGCGCTTGCCGAACAGCTCGTTAATATCGCAGCCGGCTTTTTTCGCCATGTTCTTAAGCTGCTGTCGCGTTACGTGCCTCAGCAGCCTGCGGTCGGCGATTGCCTTCTTGATCTTCTCCTCAAGAGCGATCAGCTGCGCATAGGTCAAGCGGTTCAGGTCATTGCTTCGTGCCATTACCGGATCCCTTGGTGAGGCCGCGCATCTTATCGGCTGCCCCCACAAATCAACTCTCCGAGCTGGTGCTCAAACTGCGGGGTCAGGCCTTTGAGCCATGAAGAAGACCCGAAGTCGGTAACGGTGAAGTTCGCACCGCGCGTAAAAGATATATGCGCCGCGGCGCGGGTTTTAAGGGACGGCGTCGGCGGCTGCCTCTGATGCGTCATTCCGCTGTGGCTGCTGGACGGTAAACCATGAGCAGGCCGCTGCTCTCCTGGGGCGGGGGCGGCCGCGCGCCGTCATTGTGGGCTGGACACGCGCGGCGAACCTACGTTCCGAGCATACCCATTGCCCGGCGATCAGGCCGACCGCAACTTGATAGCCAACCGACAGACAAGATCGATGTCTTGCCTGAATTTGGAGCAGCCCGCGATCCTGCTTCTGCGAAAGCACCGGGCTTCGAAACGACGATTTCCTTGCTGCGGTCGTGCGCGAAGAATGCATCGTCGCCAGCGGGGAGTGCGGATGTATTTCAGCTTGCCCCAAAAGGTGCGATCACCATCCAGTCATTGCGTGTCGGTGCCCGAGGCTGCCGCGCGTTAGCGGGAGCCGTGCGGCGGGCTCGCTTCGGTGAGGGGAACCGACGCTTCTGGATGATTCTTTTTTCGAGGCGCGCAGCGTCGGCGATGCCGTCGCCGACCGGCCGACTCGTTTTCAAAAGGTACGCCCGGAGTTTTTCGGCCGGCCGCGATTTGCTAAGTCATTGATTTTGTTGGCTGGGGGACTAGGATTCGAACCTAGACAGGCAGAGTCAGAGTCTGCAGTCCTACCATTAGACGATCCCCCAATGCCGGGATCGAGCGGCACTTGGCCACCGGAGCGGCGCATATAACAGGTGCTTCGCGGGCCTGCAACCCGGTCGGCATAGCACGCGCACGATATTAGTGCTGGCGGCACCGGAGTGGCGCTTTCCGAGGCGCTGACGGCTGCCAGGCCAAGCGCAGGTGGGCTCCTTTTCTCGATATCTGGCGCTCGATATCTGGCGTCTGGCTACCGCAGCGGAGCCGCCTCGTTCGAGCCTATGCCAGGGGCGAAGGATGGGCCCGCTGCCTCTAGCATGGGGTCCGCTACCTCTGGGGCCGGCAAACGTTCGCCGGCGCTCGGCTAGGCATTCTTTTCACTTTCACTTCGCGTCCATCGCTGCTCCGCGCACGCCGAGAAGCTCGGGACGGTATTCGAAGTGCATGGTGTCGTAGTGGTACCAGCGGCCGCCCCAGATGAACCCATGCTTTTCGAAGACGCGGACGATCTCTATCGGGATCTCGTTCCGATAGACGATTGCGCCGTCCGCGGCCGGTTTCCCATTGCGCCAATAGTGCGCGCGCTTCAGCGCGATATCGATGGCGATGGCATGTCCGTGTGCCGACACGCGGTTGGTGCCGGCGATGACGCGGCAATTGTAGGTGCCCGCCGAGGGCACGAGGAAGACGTCGAACGAACGGGGCAGCGTGTCGAGCTCGCGGCTCACAGCGGCAAGGGCATCTGCTGCTCCGTTGCGCCTGTTGAAGGGTAGCCGCTGCCTCGTTCGCTTCGGCAGCCAATCGACCATGGCGAGGTTCTTCTCCACCTCGCCTTTGCGGCAGTCGCCGTAAAGCTTGTCGAAAAACGCAGCCGTGCGGGCGCGGCCGGGATCCGCGTTGGGGGCGGGCGGCACCGCCTCGCCGCCTGCGGGATAGGGTAGGGCGAACATGTCCGCGATGTCGGGATCGGCCAGCCATTGCGCGAAGGGCTTTTCGCCCTTGCCGTCGTCGAGGGGCATACGCGTGCCGTCGCGCCAGATGAGCTGGCCGTCCCGTATGCCCTCGAGGGCCTGCGGGTAGGCGGCGAGAAGATTGGAGCGATGGGGCTCGCTCAACTCGCCTCCGGCAGCGACGGGTCCGCCCAGCAGCACGGCCAGCACAACTATCGCTACAACTCGAAAATCGGTCATCGGTTAAGTCTATTTCAGCTGCGAGGACGGGAGGATAGCTACAATTCGGCGTCCGCGCTTTACCGACGGCCGATTGCTGTTAGACTGGCGGCAAGTGTCATCCAGGAAGACGCCTGATGACGTGGCGCGCTGCGATCGATCGTGGCGGGTCGTAGGCCAGGCGCTGGGGCTATGAACTGTGCAGGGCCAACCCGACGAGGGCGCCACCGACGCGCCTCGGTTCTCGAGCGGTAGCGGCGATTTCTCCGCGAGCCTCGGCACACATTTTTCATCTGTCGAGCAGTGCAACGGAAGCTCCAGGAACGGGGCACCCATGCCGCGCGCCGGCCAGGAGGCGCGGCCCGACGGGATTTACGGCGCCCTGGATCTCGGCACCAACAACTGCCGGCTGCTGCTCGCCCGCCCCTCGCGGCGGGGCTTTCGCGTGGTCGATGCGTTCTCGCGCATCATCCGCCTCGGAGAAGGTGTGAGCCAGACGGGGCGGCTTTCCGAGCCCGCCATGGCCCGTACGCTCGAGGCGCTGAAGGTCTGTGCCGGCAAGCTGGGCCGCGCCCGGGTGCGCCGGTCGCGTCTCGTCGCCACCGAAGCCTGCCGCATCGCGGAGAACGGGGGCGAGTTCCTCGCCCGCGTGCACGACAAGCTCGGTCTGGAAATCGAAATACTGACGCCCGAGGTGGAAGCGCGGCTTGCGGTTTCCGGCTCCGCGGCTCTGATCGATTCGAGCTGCGACTATGTGCTGGTGTTCGACATCGGCGGCGGGTCGTCGGAGCTCATCCTTCTCGATCTGGCGCAGCGCAGCCGTCAGCGCGACCGCCGCTTCGCCGGCCGTCTCGATGCGCAGAACTGCATGGTCGCCTGGACGTCGCTGCCGATCGGCGTCGTGACATTGGCGGAGCGCTTCGGTGGCCGCCATGTCACCCCGGCCGACTTCGAGGCGATGGTGGACGAGACGGTGCGCCTGCTCGCCAAGTTCGAGGCGCGCCACAACGTGGCGAGCCGTCTTGCGGGCCGCCGCGTGCACATGCTCGGTACATCGGGTACGGTGACGACCGTTGCCGGCATCCAGCTCGGTCTGCAGCGGTACGACCGCAACCGCGTCGATGGATGCTGGCTGAAGGTCGACGAGGTGCGCACCGTCACGAACGATCTGATCGGGCGTAGCTACGAGCAGCGGGTGGCGGAACCGTGCATCGGGCGCGAGCGTGCGGACCTCGTGCTCGCCGGATGTGCTATCTTAGAAGCCATTCTGCGCATGTGGCCGTGCGAGCGCCTTCGCGTCGCCGACCGCGGCCTGCGCGAAGGCATCCTGACGACGCTGATGGTCGAGGACGGCGTGCTGACGCCGCTGCGCCGTCGCCGCCGGCCCGCGTGAAAGACCGGTCAAAGGAACCGTAATGACGACGAAGCGTAGCGGCCCGCAGAAGGGCCCCGGAGGCGGCCAGCGCCAGATGCACGTGCGCCTCAAGAGCGCGCGCAAGCACCGGCCGTCATCGCAACGGTGGCTGGAACGCCAGCTCAACGATCCCTACGTTGCCGCCGCCAAGCGCGAGGGCATGCGCTCCCGCGCGGCCTACAAGCTGAAAGAGATCGACGACAAGTACCGGCTGCTGAAGCCGGGCGCGGTCGTGGTGGATCTCGGCGCAGCGCCGGGCGGATGGAGCCAGGTGGCGGCGGAAAAAGTGCAGTCGCTCGCGGGCAAGGGGCAGGTCGTCGCGATCGACTATCTCGCCATGGAAGCGCTGCCCGGGGTGGACGCCATCCAGCTCGATTTTACCGTCGAGGGCGCGGAGGAGAAGCTGCGCTCGATGCTGCGCGATGGGCGCGCCGACATCGTGCTGTCGGACATGGCGGCGCCCACCACGGGCCACACGCGGACGGACCATCTGCGCATCATGGGGCTGGCCGAGGCGGCGGCCTATTTCGCCTGTGACGTCCTGCGGCCGGGTGGGGCATTCCTCGCCAAGGTGCTGCAGGGCGGCACGGAGCGCGAGTTGCTCGACCTGTTGAAAAAGCGCTTTGCGAAGGTGCACCACGTCAAGCCGCCGGCAAGCCGGTCGGACTCGGCGGAGCTGTACGTGCTGGCGACGGGTTTCCGGCCGGAATAGCCCTTCAAGGCTGCGCTGGCGAAAGCTCGCCGAGCGACCGGATCAGTGCGGCGTTGAAGCGTTGCGGGTCCTCCACCTGCGGCGAATGCCCCAGCTCCGGGAACGTCACGAGCTTTGATCCTTTGATGCGCGCTGCGGCAGCGGGAGCCAGCTCCGCATAACGGCCAAGCTTGCCGGCGTCCTCAGGCGAGGCGCGATCCCTGCCGATGGCGGTTGTATCCTTCAGGCCGATGAGCAGCAGCGTCGGCACGGCGATGCGGTCGATCTCGTAGATCACCGGCTGGGACAGCACCATGTCCGAGGTGAGCGCCTGGTTCCAGGCGACGAGATCGCCGTCTTTGGCCGCATACATGGAGGCGAGCATGTCGACCCAGCGGTCGTATGCAGGTTTCCACTTCCCGTCGTAGTAGACCGTCTGCTGATACTTCCTGATGCTATCGCGCGTCGTCTTCAGCTCGCGGGCGTAAAGCTCGTCGACGGTTGGAAGCGCGACGCCCTTTGCTTTCCAATCCTCCAGGCCGATGGGGTTGACGACGACGAGCGCGCCGGTTTCGCCGGGGTACATCAGCGCGTAGCGGATCGCGAGCATGCCGCCCATCGAGTGGCCGATGACGATCGGCTTCTCGATGCCGAGCTTTTCGAGCAGCGCGTGGGTGTTGGCGGCGAGCTGGTGCAGGCTGAACTGATACGCGCGCGGTTTCGCGGAACGGCAGAAGCCGATCTGGTCGGGTACGACGACGCGGTAGCCGGCGGCGCTCAGCGCGCGGGCGGTGTTTTCCCAGGTCGCGCCGCAGAAGTTCTTGCCATGGAGCAGCACAGCTGTGCGGCCGTTCGGTGCGCCCGTGGGGGCGATGTCCATGTAGGACATCCACAGATCCTGGCCCTGGGAGCGCAGCTCGAGGCGCTGCACCGGGAACGGATAATCAAAATCCGCAAGATAAGGGTCGGCACGCGGCGCCGTCACCGGGAGGGCGACGGCCGCGAGGATGGCGAGCGCCAGGCGGCGGATCGTGGTGAACGGCATCGGTTCCCTTCCTGGCAGCTGCTGTCGAGATCGGGCGGGCAGGCGGGACCTACCGGCTCTGAATATGACAATGAACGTCGAAATGTGACGATCGCGCGGGCCCGCGAAGCAATGCCGCGGTGGTGTTCCAGGGGGAACATCCAGCTTCCTACATACCTTGTCTAAGGAAGGCGCGCCCAAGGCGGGCGCCACGTTGAAATTTCATGGGTGCACAAGCGGAGGACTTAAGGACTCCGTGAGCATCATAGGGTAATATGCTTTTGCGCTCACATGGGGCTCACGGTATGCGACGTCCGTGTCTCGTTCGGATCGGTCTGGCGGCAATCGCGCTAGCAGTCGCACCCATTGGGATGGCTATCGCTGGAGACGGCGATACGTTCTCGGTTGCGCCTCAGCAAGCGGTCTCGTTCGGCGACGGAGATGGCGACAGCTTCGCCGTCGAGAATATTTCGCGCCACGAAAACGCCGTCACCGTGCTGCTTCGCCCGAAAGGTGAAACCTGCCTGTTCCGATTCGAGGTTGGTGTCGGCCGCAGCGTGCAGCTGCGCTCGGATTCGCCGTCGGGGCAGTCGATGCTGTGCAAGGCGACGCTGCATCCGATCACCACCGACGGCAACGCCGAGTTCGAAGCGGAGTGCAACGAGGAGCCGGTCTCGCAGGAGCGCAAGTGCCCGCCGGACGGCGACACGGCATCGGTCGAATCGGTCGACATATATCCCCAGCACTGAAGCTAGCCGCAGTGCTTCGAGCCGCTGACGCTGCGCGTCAGCCCGGCTCTCCATGGGTGAAGCGGCCGTTCATCATCGTCATGTCGATGCGGGTCTCGGCGACCTCGTGAGGGTCGAGATCGAAGATGTTTTTCTCCAGCACGACGAGATCCGCCAGCTTGCCCGGCTCGATCGAGCCAACGCGGTCCTCCATGCGTAGCTGATAGGCGGCGCCGAGCGTGTTCGCGTGGATGGCCTGAGCAAGATCGAGCCGCTCGGCGGCTGGCTCCAGGACCTGCGCGTCGGGTTTGCCGACCAGCTGGCGCGTCGTTGCGATCTGGATGGAATCGAGCGGCTTGTAGGTGGAGAAATAGCCCGCCGCCGGCCAGTCCGTACCGAAGGAGATACGTCCGCCCGCTTCCAGCATGGCGCGCGGACGGTAGAGCTTGCTGTGGCGCTCGGGTCCATAGCGCTCGGAGAGGATGCCCATGGTGTCGGGATCGGCCGTCATCCAGTTGGCGGAGAACTGGGCCGTTACGCCCAGCTCCTTGAAGCGCGGCATGTCCGCATCGTCGACATAGACGAGATGCGCGATGGCATTGCGCCGCTCGCGTTTCGGGTTAGCGATCATCGCGGCTTCGATGGCGTCGAGGGCGACGCGCGTAGTGCGCTCGCCGCACGCATGCACGTGGACGTCGACGCCGGCACGGTCCGCTTCCGAGACCATCTGCTTCCACTCGTCCACCGAGAACGGCGAGGCGCCGATGTAGCCCTCGCGGTCCGCGTAAGGCTGCAGCAGCCACGCGGTATAGCCTTCCTGCGTGCCGTCGCCGACGATCTTCAGCACATTCACCTGGACGAGCTCGGTATCGATGCGCCCTTTGAGATCGAGGAGCGCTTGTGTCGCGCCCGCAACGGGCGGACCCTTCACCGAATAGGATGCCACCACGCGGAACGGCAGCACGCCGCGCCGCTCCAGGTCGGCGTAGAGCTGGATGAGCTGACCCTGATCGTCGCCGATCGGCGGAACGCCGGCATCGAACACGGTCGTGATGCCCGCTGCGGCGGCCTTGGGGAGCCACTCTGCGAGCAGATCGCTCATGCCGGCGACGGAGATGGCGGCAACGGCATTCACGATCGTGAGGACGGCGACGACCTCCAGCACGTAGCCCGTCGCGTCGCCGTTTTCGTCGCGCGCGTAATAGCTGAAGCCGGGGATGGGGTCGGGCGTATCGCGCGTCACGCCGGCCATCTCCAGCGCCTTGGAGTTGGCCCACAGGCTGTGCGCATCGATAGCGAAGAAATAGGCCGGCCGGTCGGGCACGATGGCGTCGAGATCCGCCTTCGACGGGCCCTCGGGCGGGAACATGTCCACGCGCCAGCCAAAGCCGCGCACCGGTCCGGTGGGATTGGCCTGCGCGTATTCGGCGATGGCGGCGAGCGCATCCTTGCCCGTCGGCAACTGGAGATCGACGCCGTTGGTGAAGAAGGAGCCGAGGAACGGATGCGTGTGGCCCTCGACGAAGCCGGGGAGCATCAGCCTGCCGTCGAGGTCGATCGTGCGCGTGTCGGGGCCCGCGAGCTTCTCGATCTCGGCATCCTCGCCCACGGCGAGGATCTTCTTGCCGCGCACCGCGACCGCCTGTGCCCACGGCTTGTCGGTAGCCTGGGTGAAGATCCTGCCACCGCGGAAGATCACTTGCGGCGGGCCGGCCTCGGGCTCCGCCGTCGAGACGGGCCGATCCTGGGCAAAGGCGACGGTGGGCATGGGTAGCGAGACCGCGGCGGCGCCGGCAAGGCTACGCTCCAGGAACCAGCGACGGTCGAACAGGGGTGTGCTCGCGGTGCGCGCCTTCGCGCCGGTCAGATGGCCGATGGCTTCGGCAAGACGGCAGTTGATGCACACGGTAAGCCCCCCGGACGGATGGAGAGGGCAACGTTAGCGATCAATCATTTCCGCCTGCTGAAGGGCCGAGGTCGGCGGGTCAATGTTCGGCGGGCGCCTTGCGGAATGGCGCGCGGAAGATTGTCACGACAAGCGCCGTCAGCGCTCCGGCGGCGAGGCCGAAGAGCCCTGCGCCGGTCGCGGTCAGCACCCACGTGACCACCTCTGCGCCGAAGGTCGTCATGGCCCCCGCAGCCTCTGCGATATCGTGGATGACGTGCTCCGGTGCGGTGATACCGAACTCGGCAAGCCCATGGAGGAGGATGCCGCCGCCGACCCAGAGCATCGCGAGCATGCCGATGAGGCTCAGCGTCTCGAGAAACGGCGGCATGCCATAGACGAGGGCGCGACCCACCGGCCCGGAGATGGCGCCGCCGCGCTGGGCGAGACGCACGCCGACATCGTCGGCTTTCACGATCAGCGCCACGACGCCATAGACGGCGACAGTGATCACAATGGCGACGGCAGCCAGCACCAGGGTTTTGGTGAGAAGGTCCGGCGCCGTGATGGAGGCCAGCGCGATGGCCATGATCTCGGCGGAGAGGATGAAGTCGGTGCGGATGGCGCCCGCGACCTTCTCCTCCTCGAGCGCTCGATCGCCTTTGCCGAGCTCGGCGACCACCTTGAGGCCCTCCACGCCTTTGGGCGGCACCGTCACCATGTGGTGCACCTTCTCGTAGCCTTCGAAGGCGAGGTAGAGACCGCCCAGCATGAGCAGCGGTGTGATCGCCTGGGGCAGAAAGGCGCTCAGCAGCAGGGCGGCAGGCAGCAGGAACAGGAGCTTGTTGCGTATCGAGCCGACCGCGATGCGTCCGACGACGGGCAACTCGCGCTTGGCGGAGAGCCCGGTCACGTAACGGGGGGTGACGGCTGCATCGTCGATGACGACACCGGCGGCCTTGGCGCTGGCCTTAGCGGCCTGTCCCGCCGCGTCGTCCAGGGTGACGGCCGCGAGCTTCGTCAGTGCAACCACGTCGTCCAGCAGCGCCAGTAGCCCGCTCATCGTTCACCGATCCCTCGTAAAGGGGTCCGGCCGGCAAGAGCCTGGAACCCCGACGATTTCTTTCCCGTTTCTAACGAACCTGCGCACCGGCGATAAAGACGATACCCCGGGCTTCGACACCGGTCAGAAAGAGAAGTGGATTACCGCGCGCTGGCGGGCAAGCATTTACCCGCTGGGAGGGCCGCTAACGGTGTTCCGCCGGCTCAAGTGCTAGTCTGCCGCGCCGCACGTTGCTTCCCTCTCCACGACTCCGGTGCTATAGGGCTGCCGACATCGTTCCCGTGCTGGGCCCGGAACAGTGTCCCCCCAGCCATCAGGAGACTGTCGCAGATGGCCGTACGGAATGGCCCGCTCACTATCGATTCCAACGTCGCGCTCACGTTCGACGACGTGCTGCTGGTGCCCGCCGCCTCCGAGATCATGCCTAGCCAGGCTGACGTCGGCACCCAGATAACCCGCAATATCCGCCTCAGAATTCCGGTCGTTTCCTCGGCCATGGATACCGTGACAGAGGCTCGCCTCGCCATTGCCATGGCCCAGGAAGGCGGGATCGGCGTCATCCATCGCAACCTCACGCCCGAGGAACAGGCGCGGCAGGTGGCAATGGTGAAGAAGTACGAATCGGGCATCGTGCTCAACCCGGTCACCATCAATCCCGAAGCCTCTCTGCGCGCCGCGCTGGCGCTCATGGCCGAGCACGGCATCTCGGGCGTTCCCGTCGTCGAGAGGGCAGACGGTGGCGGCAGGGGCCGTCTCGTCGGCATCCTCACCAACCGCGACGTGCGCTTTGCGACGAACCTCGAGCAGCCCGTCTCCGAGGTGATGACGAAAGAGCGGCTCGTGACGGTGAAGCGCTCCGTTTCTCAGGAGGACGCAAAGCGGCTTCTGCACGAGAACCGGATCGAGAAGCTGCTGGTGGTCGACGAGGAAGACCATTGCGTCGGCCTCATCACGGTAAAGGATATCGAAAAGGCGCTGAAGCACCCGCACGCGTCGAAGGACGGCGAGGGGCGCTTGCGCGTTGCCGCGGCGACGACGGTGGGCGAGGACGGTTACCTGCGCACCGAGCTGCTGATGGAGGCGGGATGCGACCTGATCGTGGTCGATACCGCGCACGGCCATTCGAGCCGCGTGCTCGCCGCGGTGGAGCGCATCAAGAAGCTTTCCAACAGCGTGCAGGTGGTCGCGGGCAACGTCGCTACGGCTGAAGCCACCAAGGCGCTGATCGATTGCGGCGCCGATGCCGTCAAGGTGGGCATCGGACCGGGATCGATCTGCACGACGCGCGTCGTCGCGGGTGTCGGCGTTCCGCAGCTCACGGCCGTGATGAACTGCGCCGAGGAAGCTTCGAAACACGGCGTGCCGATCATCGCCGACGGCGGCATCAAGTTCTCCGGCGACGCGGTGAAGGCGCTTGCCGCGGGTGCTTCCTGCGTGATGGTGGGGTCGATGCTCGCCGGTACCGACGAGGCACCGGGCGAGACCTATTTCTACCAGGGACGCACCTATAAGGCGTACCGCGGCATGGGCTCCATCGGCGCGATGGCCCGGGGCTCGGCCGACCGCTACTTCCAGCAGGAGGTGACGGACAGCCTGAAGCTGGTGCCGGAAGGCATCGAGGGTCAGGTGCCGTACAAGGGGCCGGTGGAGAACGTGCTGCACCAGCTCGTCGGCGGCCTGCGCGCAGGGATGGGCTATCTCGGCGCCAGAACGCTCGAGGAGCTGCGCGCAAATGCTCAGTTCATCCGCATCTCGCCGGCGTCGATGAGCGAAAGCCACGCCCACGGCGTGCGTATCACCCGCGAGAGCCCGAACTATCCCGGCGCCGTCTAGGTCCAGCGCCGCGCAAGACCGTCGAGAGGGAAGGAGCCCCGGCAATGTCGGTGTCGAGCTTGCTATTGCCGGTGTTCGTGCAGATCGCGCTCACGTTCGCCATCATGTTCTGGATGGGCGTTCTGCGGCGGCGGGCGCTCAGCTCGGGTGTCGTGAAGGAGCACGAGATCGCGCTGCGCCAGCCGAACTGGCCACCGCGCGCGCTGCAGGTGGCGAACAGCTTCCACAATCAGCTCGAGCTGCCGGTGCTGTTCTATCTCTTGGTGGCGTTCATCCTGATCACTTCCACGAACAGCTTGATCTTCGTCGTGCTGGCCTGGGTGTTCGTCCTCTCGCGCCTCGTGCACGCCTACATCCACACCGGCACGAATGACGTCGTGCCGCGTTCCATGGCGCTGGGCGTCGGGGCCATCGCGCTCGTCGCCATGTGGGCGATTTTCGCCGTCCGCATTCTTGCGTCCGGAGCCTGATGCATGCGCACAGGGGCGCGGATCGCGGCGGCCGCCGAAGTTCTGGACGACATCCTGAACCGCCACCGGCCGGCGGCCACGGCGCTTTCCGATTGGGGCCGGGCGCACCGCTTTGCCGGATCGGGTGACCGCGCCGCCATCGGCACGCTGGTGTTCGATGCTCTCCGGCGACGCCTTTCGATCGCCGCGCGCATGGGGGCCGATGTGCCGCGTGCGCTTGCGCTCGGCGCGGCACCGCGGGCGCTGGGGGTCACGGCGGAGGCGGTTGCCGCTTCGGCCGATGGCTCCGAGCATGCGCTCTCACCGCTTTCCGAGGTCGAGCTCAAAGGGCTGTTCGCACAGTTGCCCTCCGGAACTCCGGCGCATGTGGCCGCCGACGTTCCCGAATGGCTGTGGCCGGCGTTCGAGCGCGCGTTCGGCGCGCAGGCCGCAGCGGAAGGTGCGGCACTTTCCGAGCGCGCACCCATCGATCTGCGGGTCAACACGCTGAAGGCGACGCGCGAGAAGGTGCTGAAGGCGCTGGACCGCTACGGCGCACAGGCGACGGTGCACGCGCCGGCCGGCGTGCGCGTGCCGGCGCCCGAGGGGGCCGGCAAGGCGCCGCACCTCGAAGCGGAGACGGCACACGGCAAGGGCTGGTTCGAGGTGCAGGACGAGGGCTCGCAGATCGCGGCGCTGCTCGCCGGTGCGGGGCCGCGCATGCAGGTGCTGGATCTGTGCGCGGGCGCGGGCGGCAAGACCCTCGCCCTCGCCGCGGCGATGCAGAACACCGGCCAGATCTACGCCTACGATTCCGACAAGCGGCAGCTCCGGCCGATCTTCGAGCGGCTGAAGCGCGCCGGAGCGCGCAATGTGCAGGTGCTGGACGCGGGCGACGAAACCGCGCTCAAGGCGCTGGGGGCTCGCTTCGATCTCGTTCTCGTCGATGCCCCCTGCACAGGCTCGGGGACCTGGCGGCGCAAGCCGGATGCCAAGTGGCGGCTGAAGCCGGCCAACCTTACCGAGCGGCAGGCCGACCAGAAGCGTGTGCTGGACCTTGGCGCGGAACTGGCAAAACCCGGCGGCGCGCTCCTCTACGTGACGTGCTCGGTGTTGCCGGAGGAGAACCGCGAGCAGGTGGAGGCCTTCCTGGCGCGCCATCCCGACTATGCGCTGGAGCCGATCGCCGCGGTTTGGGAGGCGCGCGTGGGCGGCCCCGTGCCCGCCTCGGCCGACGGCCGGATCGACACGCTGCAGCTCACGCCCGCACAGCACGGAACGGACGGTTTCTTCATCGCGTTAATGCGCCGACACAATCGTTGATCGCGCAGCCGGCCTCCAGCGGCGGAAAATTCGGGGCCGCCTCTTGCAAAGACGCAATTGGCCAATAAGTTCGCCCTCTATTGAGGCCACAGGGGCCTTGCAATAGTTCGGCCGATCGCCGGCTGAAGGGGGCGTAAAAAGCCCCGGGTCAGAGCGCGGCCCTTTGAGGACATACGTCCATCATGGCACCTGTTGCCAAGGCGAAGCGCCCAAAGCGCATAGCGCCGCGTTCGTGCCTCGGTCCGGTTGCGGATCTCGAAGCGCATCTTCCCGCCGAGTGGTGGCGTAAGCTCTTCAACGCTCTCTACGTGAAGACCGACGGCGACGTCGTCGAGAACGTGGAGAACACGCGCCGCGAGGTCGATTTCATTTTGGCGGCGGCGCCCGTGCAGTCGCACAGCCAGATCCTCGATCTGTGCTGCGGGCAGGGACGTCACTGCCTCGAACTCGCCCGTCGCGGCTTCAGGAACGTGACGGGCGTCGACCGCTCGCGCTATCTCGTGCGCCTCGCCAAGAAGCGCGCGCAGAACGAGCGGCTGCATGTCGTGTTCAAGGAAGGGGATGCGCGCAATCCGCGCCTCACCGAGTCGAGCTTCGACTGCGTCGCCATCATGGGCAACTCGTTCGGCTACTTCTCGAACAAGCAGGACGACGAGAAGGTGCTGACGACCGTCGGCAAGCTGCTGCGGCCATCGGGCCAGCTCGTGCTCGACATCACCGACGGCGCCTACATGGCCGACCACTTCGAGCGCCGCTCCTGGGAGTGGATCGACGAGCACCACTTCGTGTGCCGCGAGCGTTCCCTTTCCAGCGACCGGGAGCGTCTGATCTCGCGCGAGGTGATCGTGCACGACGAGCTCGGCGTGATTGCCGATCAGTTCTACGCCGAGCGGCTTTATACGCGCGAGAGCATCGCCAAGCTCCTGGAGAAGACGGGCTTCCGGAACGTGCGCCACCACGGTAGCGCGGAGGCACTGTCGGACCGTGACCAGGACCTCGGCATGATGGCGCGGCGGATCCTGCTTTCCGCGGACGCCCCGGCCATCAAGCGCAAGCCGCGCGGCAAGGTGCACAGCATCGATGTCACCGTCGTCATGGGTGATCCGCGGCTGCCGGATACGGTGAAGCGCGGCGGAGCTTTCCAGGCGGAGGACTACGAGACCATCCGCCGGCTCAAGGACGCGCTGTCGGAGCTGCAAGGCTTCCGCTTCCGTTATCTCGACAATCACGCAACGCTCGACCGCGACCTGTCGGAGCTGCGCACCGATCTGGTGTTCAACCTCTGCGACGAGGGTCTCAACAACGATCCGTTCAAGGAGCTGCACGTTCCGGCGATGCTGGAGGCGCTCGACCTGCCGTATACGGGCTCCGGGCCGCCCGCGCTCGCCGCCTGCTACGACAAGGGCCTCGTGCGCGCCGTCGCAATGACGCTCGACGTGCCGGTGCCGCTAGAAACGCACGTGCGTCCGGGCGACCAGGGCGCGACGCTACCGTCGGTGTTTCCGGCGCTGCTGAAGCCGAACTACGGCGACAGCTCGCAGGGCATCACCAAGGACGCCGTCGTCTCGAACGAAAAGGCGCTGCTCGATTATCTCGACAAGCTGCGCATCGCGTTCCCGAAGCGTCCGGTGCTGGTGCAGGAGTACCTGACGGGGGCGGAGTATTCCGTGACGCTGATCGGCAATCCCGATCAGGGCTTGCGCGCGCTGCCGATTTTGGAGGTCGACTACAGCAAGCTCGATCCGCAGCTGCCGAGGATACTCGGGTATGAGTCGAAGTGGGAGCCCGACAGCCCCTACTGGACGCAGGTCTCGTACCACGAGGCCGATCTTTCCGAGCTGCAGCAGCAGCAGCTCGTCGAGCACTCGACGCGCCTGTTCGAACGTCTCGGCTGCCGCGACTATGCGCGCTTCGATTTCCGCGCCGATGCGAAGGGCGAGATCAAGCTGCTCGAGGTCAATCCCAATCCCGGGTGGTGCTGGGATGGGAAGGTCAATCTAATGGCCAGTTTCGCCGGTATGCGCTATTCGGAACTCCTCGGGCAGATCCTCGGCGCGGCTGTCGAGCGCCTGTCCGTCGTCGGCAAGGGCGCATCGACACACGCAGAGGCGGCACAGTGACGAAATACTCGGGTCTGCTCGTATTCCTCCTTCTCGTCGCGGCTACCGCCTACACCGGCATGACCTATCTGCCAGGGCCGTTCTACGCGGCCCTGGAAAAGCCCGCGTGGACGCCGCCGAACGAGGTATTCCCTCCGGTCTGGGCGGCTCTCTATGTGCTGATCGCCATTGCGGGCTGGATTGTGTGGCGCGCGCAGGGGTTCGGCCCGCTGTTATGGCTGTGGCTGTTGCAGCTCTGCCTCAACGGCGTGTGGTCGTACCTCATGTTCGGGGAAAAGCAGATCACCTACGCGCTTGTGGACATCGCAGCGCTGTGGCTCGCCATTCTTGCTTTCATTCTCGTCGCTTGGCCGGTGCGCCGCTCCGCGGCGCTGCTGTTCGTCCCATACCTGTTGTGGGTTACGTACGCCGCGGCGCTCAACTTCGAAGTCTGGCGGCTCAACGGCTAATTTGAGCCGTGCGCGGCGTTTTTAAGCTGTGCTAGCTTCCCCCGGCGGCATGGGACCGCGACGGGGGCTCTGATGATCGACACCGGAAGCTCTGTGGCCGGCACCTCTATGTCCGGCGCTTCTTTGGCCGGCGCCGCTGTGGCGATGGCATGCGGGGATTGCGGCGCGCCCGCGTCGGGCAATTTCTGCTCCGCATGCGGTGCCGATCTGCGGGCTTCTTCGCTGAGCTTCCTCGGACAGGCCGCCGCTCCCGTGCGGCGAAGCTTCCCCGCCGTCTATCTGAAGATCCTGCGCGCACCGGTGCGTCAGACGGTGGCGTTCGCAGAGGACCCGGCTTACCGCGGCTATCTCTCGTTCGCACTCGCTGGAATCGCAATCTACTGCCTGTTCTTCGTGCCCATCGCCGTGCGCATGGCCGTTCCGGTGGACGGGAATACGCACGTCAGCGAGAGCATGCAGACGCTGATGAAGGCGCTCTCGCAAACCGGCGTTTATGTCGGCATGGCGATCACGTTCGCGCTCGCCTACGGAATGTTCCGGGCCTTTTCCCCGGTGCGCCGGTCGTTCGCCGCCTATTTCAAGCTCTATGCGATTGCGATCGGGTTCGTGGCGCCGATCTACGGCCTCTACGAGGCGGGCGTGCGCGCGCTGTTCGACGGTGTCGGGATGTCCGCGCTCGGACTGATTAGCGCGAGCGACTGGCAACGGCCGAGCGTCATCGCATCGGTTGCACTGTCGCTGCTGCTCTGGGCGTATTTCGTCGCCATCCATCGCCGCTTCTGGTCGATGTCGATCTGGGCGGCGACGGGGCTCTACCTCGTCGCGTCCCTCGTCTCCAACCAGGTGGGCTATCACCTGATGTGGTGGGTCGGGTTCTATACGGCGCGCGTCCTCATCAATGCGGGCATCGTGACGCTCTGACGCGCGCCCGCATCGCCGCTCAGCCAGCGGCGACCGTGGCGAGGTCCGTCTCCACCGTCCACTTTTGCGGCGCGGACGTCTCGGCCGTGGCGTGCTCGGCGAGAATGGTTTCGAACTCGGCGCGGGGGATGGTGCGGAACCCCATATCCTTCAGCGTCGGGGTGTAGTCCTTGCCGTCGTTGAGCACGAAGCCCCACTTGGCGAGGTGGTGGTTGAGGCATGCGAAGCCGATTTTCGAGGCGTTGCTCGCGCGGCTGAACTGGGATTCGGTATAGAATACCTGGCCGACGGCGATGCCATAGCCGCCGCCGACAAGCTCGCCCTCTCTGTTCCAGACCTCGAACGAGTGCGCGATGCCGAGATCGTGCAGCGCGGCATAGAGGTGCATGATCTTCGGCGTGATCCAAGTGAGCATGGGGCGTCCCTTGCGCGGCTCGGCGCAAGCCTTGATGACGGCATCGAAAGCTTCATCGAAGGTGACGCGGTAGTCGCCGCGGCGCATCAGGCGCTTGGCATCCTTGGAAATGCGAAAGTCGCCCGGCGCCACGACCATGCGCTCATCGCGCGTCCACCACTTGAGCGGGCCGCAATGGCACCACGGAAAATAGCCACGGCGCGCGGCGGTGAGGATGCGGCGGGGATCGATGTCGCGGCAGACACCGGCGAAGCCTTCGGGCCGGGCCTTGAGGCTGGCCGGGCCGGGATCGCGCGTCCCGCCGTGGAGCACATCGGCGGCGGTGTTCCACATCAGGAAGGGCAGATCGCGCACGCGCTTGGGCTGGCAGGCGTAAGCGGCACCCATGATCCAGCGCATTGCGGTCTGTTGCGGCGTCTCGCGAAAGAGCTTGCGGCGGCGCGCAGCGGCGCTTTCATCGCCTTCCTCGGCGATAATTTCCAAAAACGATGCTGCGACATTGGCCATCTTCGTGTTCCCTTCCGTACCGGCACGCGCTCGCGGGGGCGGGTATCCGCACGCTGCCCGCCGCGGGCTTACGAAACTCCAAACAATTTGCGTGCCAGAAGGCCTTGCCGCGATCTGCAATCCGGTAGGGTTAATGACGGAGGTCGACGCCGAGGTCAGGCTGGCTTGGCGCAGTCGGAAGCGCGCTTCAGCAGCAGCGCCTGTTCCTGCGCGTTCTGGGTGAGGGCTGCGGCGCGCTCGAACTCGGCGCGTGCTTCCACGTGACGGCCGAGCTTGACGAGGAGATCGCCGCGCACGCTCGGCAGGAGGTGATAGGTCTTCAGCATCGGCTCGGAGGCCAGCGCATCGACAACGCGCAGACCGGCCTCGGGCCCCATGTGCATTGAAAGCGCGACGGCGCGGTTCAGCTCCACGATGGGCGAAGGCGTGAGGCGCGTGAGCTCGCCGTAGAGACCGACGATGCGGACCCAGTCCGTTTCCTCCGCAGTGCGTGCCCGGGCGTGGCATGCGGCGAGCGCGGCTTGCAGTGCATAAGGTCCGAGATGTGCGGTGAGCGATTGCGCTCGCTCGAGCGCTGCAAGGCCGCGGCGGATGAGCAGCCGATCCCAGCGAGCGCGGTCCTGGTCGAGCAGCAGGATCGGCTCGCCGTCCGGGCCTATGCGGGCGCCCAGTCGTGAAGCCTGCAACTCCATGAGGCTGACGAGGCCGTGCACCTCCGGCTCGGTGGCGGCAAGCCCGGCGAGAATGCGCCCGAGCCGCAGTGCTTCTTCGCATAGCTGCGGACGCACCCAATCGCCACCCGCCGTGGCGGCGTATCCTTCGTTGAAGATGAGATAGATCACCGCGAGCACCGAGGCGAGGCGCTCGCCCAGCTCTTCCCCGCGCGGCACCTCGAAGGGCACGCGCTTTTCCGCAAGGGTGCGTTTGGCGCGCACGATGCGCTGGGCGATCGTCGGTTCCGGCACGAGGAAAGCGCGTGCGATCTCGTCGGTCTTGAGGCCGCCGATAAGACGCAGGGTGAGCGCGACCTGGGCTTCCCTGCCGAGCACCGGGTGACATGAAATGAACATCAGGCGCAGAAGCTCGTCGCCGATCTCGTCGTCGAGTGCGGCGTCGACGTCGGGGGTCTCCGCGTCACCGAAGACGCTCTGCTCGCCGGCCAGCTGAGCGTGCTTGCGGTCGATGAGCCTGGCGCGCCGAAAGCGATCTATCGCGCGGTGTTTGGCTGTGGCCAGCAGCCAAGCACCGGGCTTATCGGGGATGCCGGTGCGCTGCCACTGCTCCAGTGCGGCCAGGAAAGCATCCTGCGCCAGCTCCTCGGCGAGGCCGACGTCGCGCGCAACGGGCATCAAACAGGCGATCAGCTTCGCCTGCTCGATGCGGAACACTGCCTCTATGGCGCTCAGTGGATCGGTGGCCGTCACGGCCACCGATCACAGCATCATCATGGGGTTGCTGCAAGTTCGTTCAGTCGCGCGTCTCGTCCGCCCGCCTGCCCTCGGGCCACTTCGCGCGCGTTTGGGCCTCGCGGGCCTGCTCCTCGGGCGTGAAGACATCGGCGGGGAAATCTTCGGGGTCTGTAATTGGCCGTAATTCGCATTCGCCCTGTCCGAGGACCGCGAGGAAGCGGCGCGTCCAGTGAACCGCGTCGTCCATGGTGTCGACCTGGAACAGCGCATACGAGGCGATCAGCTCCTTCGATTCAGCGAAGGGGCCGTCGATGACATCAAAGTTGCCGTCCTTGAGGCGCACACGCTTGCCGAATCTGGATGGCCGCAACCCATCGCCGCCAACGATGACGCCGGCGTTGGTGGCCTCCTCGACGAACGCACCCATGCGTTCCATCAGGTCCTTGGTAGGTGGTGCGCCCGTCTCGCTGGCGTCGTCGGCCCGGAGCATTCCCAGGATTTTCATTTGAAACTCCGTTCTGGTGTTTAAGCGCGTGACCGGCACGGGCCGGCCGCGAAACAGCTCCTCAACCCTTCAACTCCCGATCGAGGCGGCGGTGGTGCTCGACCGCATCGCTTTCGCCGAAGTCCTCCAGCTCGAAGAGCTGCCGGATCTCGATTTCGCTTTCCTCCATGTGCGGGTTGGGGCAGCGCTTGATCCATTCGATCGCCTCGGCGAGGGACCCCGTCTGGAGGATCCAGTAGCCGGCAATCAGCTCCTTGGTTTCCGCGAACGGACCATCGATGACGGTGCGTCTGTCGCCCTCGAAGCGGATGCGGGCACCCTTGGAGCTGGGGTGCAGCCCGTTGCCGTCGAGCATGACGCCGGCCTTGACCAGCTCCTCGTTGTACTTGGCCATCGCGCCGAGAAGCTCCTCGGAGGGCATGACGCCAGCCTCGAAATCCTTGGTCGCCTTCACCATCACTATGAATCGCATCGGTTCTTCCTCCTTGCGTGCGGTTTCGAGCCGGGCGGCGCGCCCGCTCTGCCAACACGTCGAACGGCGGGGGCCGAGATCGACACGGCCGGACAACTTTTTTTGGGCGGAGGGCGAATCGCCCCAGAATCGCGGCGGTTCCGCGCCTTGACGGTCCCCCCGGGTGGGTGTCTATGGGGCCGCTCAGGGACCCTCGAAATTGTGGAGATCACGTGAGCAACCCCGTCGCGGACACGGACACCGTCCTCATCATCGACTTCGGCAGCCAGGTGACACAGCTCATCGCGCGCCGCGTGCGTGAGGCCGGCGTCTATTCCGAGATCGTGCCGTTCAATCGCGCCGAGGAGGCGCTGGAGCGCCTCCATCCGAAGGCCATCGTGCTCTCGGGCGGTCCGGCGTCGGTTACGGCCGACGGATCGCCGCGCGCGCCACAGCGGGTCTTCGACAGCGGCTTGCCCATCCTCTCCATCTGCTACGGTCAGCAGACGACGGCGGTGCAGCTCGGCGGCGCCGTCGAGGGCGGCCATCCGGCCGAGTTCGGTCGCGCGGAAATTCAGATCAAGGAACCTTCGGCGCTGTTCGAGGGCATCTGGGACGTCGGCAAGCGCTATCCGGTGTGGATGAGCCACGGCGACCGGGTCACGCGCCTGCCGGAGGGATTCACCGTCAAGGCGACGAGTGAGAACGCACCGTGCGCCATTGCTACGGACGAGGCGCGGCGCATCTATACGACGATGTTCCATCCCGAAGTGGTGCACACGCCGGACGGGGCGAAGCTCCTTTCAAACTTCGTGCACAGGATCGCCGGCCTCAAGAACGACTGGACGATGGCACACTTCCGCAGCGCCGAGATCGCGAAGATCCGCGCGCAGGTCGGCGGCGCGCGCGTCATCTCGGGGTTGTCGGGCGGCGTCGACAGCGCTGTTGCCTCGGTGCTCATTCACGAGGCGATCGGCGATCAGCTCACCTGTATTTTCGTCGATCACGGTCTGATGCGTCAGAACGAGGCCGAAGAGGTGGTGAGCCTCTTCCGCGAGCACTACAACATTCCGCTGGTGCACGTGGATGCCCGCGAACGCTTCCTCGCCGCGCTCGCGGGCAAGAGCGATCCGGAAGAAAAGCGCAAGACGATCGGCGCGCTGTTCATCGACGTGTTCGAGGAGGAAGCGCGTAAGCTCGGCGGCGCCTCTCAGCCGGGCGCTTCGGGTGCCGACGGGGCACCCGCGCAGTTCCTCGCTCAAGGCACGCTCTACCCGGATGTCATCGAAAGCGTGTCGTTCACGGGCGGGCCTTCGGTCACGATCAAGTCGCATCACAACGTCGGCGGCCTGCCGGAGCGCATGAACCTGAAGCTCGTCGAGCCGCTGCGCGAGCTGTTCAAAGACGAAGTGCGCGCGCTGGGCCGCGAGCTGGGCTTGCCGGAGAGCTTCGTCGGGCGGCATCCGTTCCCGGGCCCCGGGCTCGCGATCCGCATTCCCGGCGAGATCACCGAGGAGAAGCTCGGCATCCTGCGCCAGGCGGATGCGATCTATCTCGACGAGATCCGCAAGGCGGGGCTCTACGATAAGATCTGGCAGGCGTTCGCGGTTCTGCTGCCGGTACGCACCGTGGGCGTGATGGGCGATGCGCGCACCTATGAGTACGTCTGTGCACTGCGTGCGGTGACATCGACGGACGGCATGACGGCCGACTATTACGATTTCTCGCACTCGTTCCTGGGGCCGACGGCGACGCGCATCATCAACGAGGTGCGCGGCATCAACCGCGTCGTCTACGACATCACGTCGAAGCCGCCCGGCACGATCGAGTGGGAGTGAGGTCGGATATGACCATCACCATTTACGGAATTCCCAACTGCGATACGATGAAGAAGGCGCGCGCTTGGCTCGATAGCCATGGCATCGCGTACGAGTTTCACGACTACAAGAAGGCCGGGATCGAGGCCAAGCGGCTCGAGGCGTGGAGCAAGAAGGCCGGCTGGGAGACGCTGCTCAATCGCGCCGGGACGACGTTTCGCAAGCTCTCCGATAACGAGAAGCAGGGGTTGAACGAGGTGAAGGCCATCGCGTTGATGGTGGCGCAGCCGTCGCTCATCAAGCGGCCGGTGCTCGATCTCGGCGGCGGGAAGCTGCTCGTCGGCTTCAAGCCGGAGATCTATGAGGCGGCGTTCGGCCGGTAAGTTTGCGGTGATGCAGGTGCGGCTTGCGAGGCAGCTCTCGCACGCACCGGTCATGTCGGTGTCCGCTCCCATTCATACTTCGCCGACCGTTCTTGCCGAAGCGCGCCTAAGGCTGCGGGCGCATCCTGCTTGATGCGTGCAGCCGTTGGGGGCAGCTTGCGTGGATCTCGGCCTGCGCCGGGATGACGTTGTGAGCAGGAGGCGCCTTGCGGATCTGATATGTGCGTCTCCTTCGCGTGGAGCGCGCCGACCTGCGCCGCTCAGGCGAGCATGTCGCGTACCATCGGGGCGACCTTGGTGCCGTAAAGCTCGATGCAGCGCATGAGCTTTTCGTGCGGCAGGGCACCAGCGCTATATTTCATATCGAAGCGCGACGCGCCGAGCTCTTTAACGGTTGCTGCGATCTTGCGCGCAACGGGTTCCGGCGCGCCGACATAGAGCGATCCACGCTCGGCCTCGTGGTCGAATTGGGCGCGCTGCATCGGTGGCCAACCCCGCTCCGCACCGATCTGGTCGTGCATGCGCTTGTAATCGGGCCAAAGCTCGTCGCGCGCCTGCGCATCGCTGTCGGCAACGTAGCCCGGCGAATGGATGCCGATCGGTAGTTGCGGCGTTCCAAGCTGGCGAAGCGCGTTGCGATAGAGCTCGGTGTAGTGTTTGAAGCGCTTGGGGTCGCCGCCGATGATGGCGAGCATGAGCGGCAGAGCGTATTGCGCGGCGCGGATGACGGATTCCGGACTGCCGCCGACGCCGATCCAGGTCTTCAGCGTGCCGTTCTCGATGGGCGGAAAAACGCGCTGCTTCGTGAGCGCTGCCCGTGTGTCGCCGCGCCATGTCACTTCGTCCTCGCGGAGCAGCTTCACGAACAGATCGAGCTTTTCGGAGAACAGCTTCTCATACTCGCCGAGCGCGTAGCCGAAGAGCGGAAACGATTCCGTGAAAGAGCCGCGGCCGAGGATCACCTCGGCGCGGCCGTTCGAGGCAGCATCCAAGGTCGAGAAGCGCTGGAAGACGCGCACGGGATCGTCGGAGCTGAGAACGGTCACGGCGGAGCCGAGCCGGATGCGCTCTGTCTGTCCGGCGATGGCTGCGAGCACGACGTCGGGGGCCGAGATCGAGAAATCGGCGCGGTGGTGCTCGCCGACGCCGAAGAAATCGAGACCCACCCGATCGGCGAGCACGGCTTCGGCGACGACGTTGCGTATCACCTGGGCGTGCGGGAGCAGGCTCCCATCGGACGCTTTCGTGACGTCGCCGAAGGTATCGAGCCCTAGCTCCAGAGTTTGCGCCATATCCTCACCGAAGGTGTCAAGCCACGCAGAGAAGTGGGGGTTCGCGCGCAATTCGTCCAGTGCTGCGGCGTCAGCGCCATGGACGCGCTCGATCGCTCCGGGTCCTTCCGTTGCCTGATCCTTAACCCGCGTCTCGATCGTTTGTGATCAGCGAAGCGGTTTTTGCGTTCAGCACCGCTGCTGCATCGCCCGGTGCAAGCCGCACCTGCAACCCGCGCTGGCCGCCGTTGACGTAGACGAGCGCGTGCGCGAGCGCGGCCTCTTCCATCACCGCCGGAACTTTGCGCATCTGTCCGAACGGGCTGATGCCGCCGACCTTGTAGCCTGTCAGGCGCTCCGCTTCGGGCGGCTTCATCATTTGCGCGCTCTTGCCGCTGAAGGCCGCCGCGAGCTTTTTCATCGAGACCTCGCGGTCGGAGGGCACGATGGCGCACACGGGCTTGCCGTCTACGAGTGCCATGAGCGTCTTCAAGACGCGCTCGGGGGCTTTACCGAGCGCCTCGGCCGCCTGCATGCCGGTGCGCTGGGCGTCCGGGTCGTAATCGTAGGTGTGCACGGTGAAACTCACGCCGTGCTTCTCCAGCATTTGCGTCGCGCGCGTCGCCTTGGCCACGACAATTCTCCATCCGCCCCGCTCGGCTCAACCTTCGATGTCGAGCGGTCTGCCGAGGCATATCAGTCCCGGATAGGGATGGCTGCCGTAGGGTGCAATCTGTTTGAAGCCGAGGCGGCGATAGAGCGCGAGCGCGGGACGCATATGCGGCAGCGTATCGAGCTTCATCTCCCGATAGCCGAGGTTGCGGGCGGCGCCGATAATTGCCGCGACGAGCGCGCGACCGAGCCCCGAGCTGCGCACGGCGGGATCGACGTAGAGCCGCTTCATCTCGCATGCCGCATCATCGAGGCGGCGGAGCGCGACGCATCCGAGGACAGCGCCATCCTTGCCGCGGGCGATGAGAAGCGCACCGCCCGGTGCTGCGTAAGCTCCCGGCAGATCCGCCACTTCCTCGATGAACCGCTGCGCCTCGAGATCCACGGGAAGTGAGGCAGCATAGGTTTGGAACAGGTTCGCAACCGCAGGGAGTTCGCCGGGGGCCGGTGCACCTATGGTAGGCTCGTCCATCATTGTCAGCCGACTATATATTTTGGAGCCCTGGGATGCCCTCTGAATTGCGATTTTCCATTCTCTGTGCCGCACTGACGCTGGGCGCCAGCGTTGCTTTCGCCGACTGCCAGCGGGCGGGACAGGACGATGCCATTGCGGAAGGCAGGATCACGCAACGCGCCGACGCGCTGATCCTGGAGCTGCCGCAGGAGATTTGCCTCGAAGGGGAAGACGAGTTCGACAGCGTCGATGATACCTCGGAGATCCATGTATTTTCGTCCGATGACGGTGTGCAGGCCACGCTGCGCGGGCTCATCGGCAAGGATGTTCAGCTTCGGGGCACGCTGATGGGCGCGCACACGCAGCACCACAAGGCGCCGATCATCATGGATGTGAGCGAGGCCGACGAGATCTAAAGCGCGATCGCTTTTCTTCAAATCGCGGTGCAGCTCTTGTCTGCGCGCAGACCGATGATTCACGCCTCGGCCTGATAGCGCCCGAAGCGATCATGATCCAGAAGCCCGCTGTGCACCTCAACGGCTGGAAACAGATGTGCCCTCCAGCCGGGCGTGACGGCTGGAGGGCGAGGACCGGCCGGAGGGGGACGGGGGGAAGCCGGTCCGGCCGGTTGACACGTGAGGGGCGAGCGAGGTGGGCCGCCCGGTTATTCTGCTGTCGCTGCGTTGATCGCGGCCATCAGCACATCGAGAATTTCCGAAGCGTCGGGATCGTCGAGCACGCTCGTCGCGGTGTCGCTTTGCTCGCGCCCTGTTGCGGCCGTGTCGCCGACATCTGCGGTGGCATCGAGCGCAGCGGCATGCTGCTGGGCGGCGCGCACCGTCTCGCCTGCGCCCGCTTGGGCGGAGAGGGTTCCGATGCCAAGGGTAAGTGCAGCGAAGCCGGCGATCAGCATGGCGTGCAGTTTCGGGGGCATCGTCGTCGTCTCCTGTCCCGTTGTCCGTTGTCTAGCGGGCGGCCCGTTCGTTGGAGCCATCCCGCCGGGATAGGGATAGTGCCGCGCGCGCGTCGGTGCTGTTCCCCGCGTAACAGGGCGAACAGGTCAGCGCGGTGCGTGGGCTGCTTCGAGGATAGCGAGCACCTGCTCGGGGCTGGCGTCGAGGGGCAAAGCGAAGAAATCCGCTTCCGCGTCGAGGGCCTTCTCCAGGAGGCGATGGAACTCCTCGCGGTTCAGCTCGACGGTACCGAACTGGCGCAGGTGATCGGTGACGAATTGCGTATCGAGCAGCCGGAAGCCGCCGCAGCACAGCCGCGCCGCCAGGTATACGAGCGCGATCTTCGAGGCGTCCCGCTCATAGGAGAACATGCTCTCGCCGAAGAAGGCGCCGTTGAGGGCGACGCCGTAGAGCCCGCCGACGAGACGCCCTCCGTCCCACGTCTCGACCGTGTGGCAATGGCCGAGGCTGAAGAGATCCCGGTAGAGGCCGCGGATGCGCTCGTTGATCCAGGTCGAGCGGCGCCCGGGGCGCGAGGCGGCGCAGCCCTCGATCACACCCTCGATATCGCTATCGACTTTCACGGTGAGATGGGTGGTGCGCAGCGTGCGGGCGAGGCGTTTGGGCACGTGCACGCCGTCGAGGGGCAGAATGCCGCGGTGCTGCGGCTCGATCCAATAGAGGGCTGGATCGTCAGCGCTTTCCGCCATCGGGAAGATGCCGCAGGTGTAGGCCTTCAGCAGCACCTGGGGGGTGATCTCAATGACGATGTCGTCGCGCGATGCCATGTCTGCCGTCGGTCCAGCCTGCTCCTTCCTCGAGCAGACTAACGTGGAAACTCTCCCGACGATCGTCAATCGTCTGTGTCGACGACCAAACTATGACTGGGCGAGGTATTTTTCGAGCCAATGGATATCGTAAAGGCCGTTGGCGATATCCTGCTGCTGGATCAGATCGTTGAAGAGCGGAATGGTCGTCTCGATGCCGTCGATGACGAACTCCGACAGGGCCCGCTTCAGACGCATCAGGCATTCGTTGCGGGTCTTGCCGTGCACGATCAGCTTGCCGATGAGGCTGTCGTAGTAAGGGGGGATGCGATAGCCCTGGTAGACGCCCGAATCGACGCGCACGCCGAGGCCGCCCGGCGGATGCCAGTAGGTGATCTGGCCCGGTGAGGGGCGGAAGGTGCGCGGGTTCTCCGCGTTGATGCGACACTCGATGGCGTGGCCGGAGAAGGTGATGTCCTTCTGCTCCAGCGACAGCTTGGCGCCGGAAGCCACGCGGATCTGCTCCAGCACCAGATCGATGCCGGTGATCGCCTCGGTGACCGGGTGCTCCACCTGGAGGCGGGTATTCATTTCGATGAAGTAGAACTCGCCGTCCTCGAAGAGGAACTCGACGGTGCCGGCGCCACGATACTTGATCTTGCGCATGGCCGCAGCCACGGTCTCGCCGATCTTGGCGCGCGCGGCGGCGTTGAGGGCGGGTGACGGCGCTTCTTCCAACACCTTCTGGTGGCGGCGCTGGAGGGAGCAATCGCGCTCGCCGAGGTGGATGGCGTTGCCCTGGCCGTCGCCGAACACCTGGACTTCGATGTGGCGGGGCTTCTGCAGATATTTCTCGATGTAGACCGCGTCGTTGCCGAATGCGGCCTTCGCTTCGGAGCGGGCGGTCGACAGTGCAAGGCCGAGGTCTACCGGCGTGTGCGCGACCTTCATGCCACGCCCGCCGCCGCCGGCGGTCGCCTTGATCAGCACCGGGAAGCCCATGTCCTTGGCGATTTTCATCGCCTCGGCTTCGCTGTTGACGGCGCCATCCGAGCCGGGCACGACGGGAATGCCAAGGCGCTTGGCGGTTTCCTTGGCTTCGATCTTATCGCCCATGATGCGGATATGATCCGACGTCGGGCCGATGAAGGTGATCTGATGCTCTTCGAGGATCTCCGCGAAGCGCGCGTTCTCCGACAGGAATCCGTACCCCGGATGCACCGCATCGGCGCCGGTGATCTCGCAGGCCGCGAGCAGGCGCGGAATGTTGAGGTAGCTCTCGGCGGCGGGGGGAGGACCGATGCACACGCTTTCGTCGGCGAGGCGAACGTGCATGGCGTCGGCGTCGGCGGTCGAATGCACGGCGACGGTGGCGATGCCGAGTTCCTTGCACGCGCGCTGGATGCGCAGTGCAATCTCTCCCCGGTTGGCGATCAGGACTTTGTCGAACATTCGTTGCGAGGGCTGCGGGCAGTGGGCAACCGGCGGCGGAGATGATTAAGGCTCAACATCCACTGCCTGCTGCCCGATGCCTGCGGCCCGTCTCCCTTATTCGATGATGACGAGCGGTTCGCCGAATTCCACGGGCTGGCCGTTTTCGATGAGGATCGCCGTCACCTTGCCGGCGTGCGGGGCGGGGATCTGGTTCATCGTCTTCATGGCTTCGATGATGAAGAGGGTGTCGCCCTGCAAAACCTGCGAGCCGACCTCGATGAAGGTTGGCGCGCCGGGCTCGGCCGAACGGTAGGCGGTGCCGACCATCGGCGACTTGACGACGCCGGGATGCTTGGCGGGGTCGGAAACCTTGGCGGGTGCTGCTGCGGCGGCCGGGGCACCGGCGGGTGCGGCCGGCACGGCGGCGACCGTAGACTGGATGTTGAGCGTGCGAGCGACGCGGACCTTGAGACCGCTCTTCTCGATCTCGATCTCGCTCAATCCCGTCTCATTGAGCAGGTCGGCAAGCTGACGGATCAACCGCTGCTCGTCCCCCGCCGTCTCGCCCTTGTCCTTGCCCGTCATGCTTCGCTTTTCCTTCTTGTGCGGCTTTTCTTTCCGCTCGGTCCTCTTAGCCACGACGCGCCTGTGCCAGGAGATCGGCCAGCGCCTCGAGGGCCAGTTCGTATCCCTTGGCGCCGAGGCCGCAAATCAGGCCCTTGGCTACCTGCGAGACGTATGAATGCTGCCGGAAAGGCTCACGGCGAAAGAGGTTCGACAGGTGCACCTCGATAACCGGGAGCTCGGCCGCCTGGAGGGCGTCGAGAATGGCGATCGAGGTGTGAGAATACGCACCCGCATTCAAAATGATGGCGTCGGCCTTGTCGCGTGCTTCCTGGATCCAGGTGACGAGCTCGCCCTCGCTGTTGGACTGGCGGAAGTCGATCGTCAGTCCCAGATCCTTGGCCCGCACCTCGGCTTTTTTGCGCACGTCGTCGAGCGTGTCCGTCCCGTAGATGGCGGGCTCGCGCAATCCCAGCATGTTGAGGTTGGGTCCGTTGAGGACGTAGATCGGCTTGGCCATGGGATCCTTGCTGAGGCCCGAACGTCAGCCGGCATGGAGCCAGCCCGCGGGCGACGGCCCCCATCTACCAGCTTTCCCGCGGGCGCGGAAGGGAGACCGCGGCCCGCGGTGAAGGTACACCTTAACACTTGGCGCCGGAGCGCCATCCAGCATGGTCGGAGCGCTGGAAGGCGCGCCGCGAGACCCTCCGTCGCGGGGGATCAGCAGTAGGCGCAACCTTCTTTGCGTAGCTCGCCGACGTGCTTGGCGAGCTGCTCGTAAAGGTCCTCGGGGGCGCCGGGGATGGCACGGTTGCCGACGAGGAAGTGCGGCGTGCCGTTGACGCCCATCTTCTTGGCGAGGGCTTCCGACTTCTCGATTTCCTTTTGGACTTCGGGGGAGGCCATGTCCTTCTTGAGCTTATCCATGTCGAGGCCGAGCTTGGTCGCGATCTGGAGGGCATTGGCCTCGTTCATGACGCCTTTGGCCTCGAGCATGGCCTTGTGCATATCCCAGTATTTGCCCTGCTTGCCGGCGGCGATGGCGACGCGGGAAGCTTCCTCGGAACCCTTCGAGAGAATCGGCAACTCCTTGAAGACGACGCGCACCTTGGGGTCGGATTCGATCAGCTTGACCACGTCGTGCAGGCCGCGTTTGCAGTAGCCGCAGTTGTAGTCGAAGAACTCGACGACGGTGATGTCGCCTTCCGGATTGCCGGCGACGTCGGCGGCGGGGTCGCGGTAGATGTCGCGGGCGTTCTCTGCGATGGCGGCCTTGAGGCGCTCGGCCTGCTGCTGCTCGAGCTTTGATTCCAGAGCCGTCTGGACCTCGAGGAAAATCTCCGGATTTGCGATCAGGTAATCCTTGACGATCTTCTCGATCGACTGGCGCTGCTGCGGCGAGAAATCGCCACTCGCCGGAGCGGAGGGTGCGGCGGGCGGCGCAGCAGCGGCGGCGGCCTCAGCTTGCGGTGCCTCGGCGGTGGCGGGGCTCGTCACCACCGACTGGCCGAGCAGCACGAGCCCGGCAAGGACGGCGATGGCCGGAATGGTGAGCCACGCAGCGCGCTTCTCGGCGAGAACGCGCAGCAGCGGCGGGCGGGGAGTTACGGACATGCGGTTAGCCTCTTGCGGAGCTGTCGCGGCACGCGTCGGTCGGCGCTGCGATCAGGATTGCGGTTTATAGTTGATGATGTCGTCGTTCTTCAGCCATTCGGGCGTTCCCTGACGCAGCTTGCTCTGTGCGCGCTTGGCGAAGAGCTGTGCTTGCTTCAGGTTGCCGTCCAGGAAGTAGGCCTGCGCGATCATCGCGTCGGCTTCCGGTCGCTTGCCCTGCTTATAATAGCTATTGGCCAGCAGGCGATAAGCGCGGGAATTCTCATCGTCAATCAACGATTTGCGTAGCAGGGCCACCGATTCCGCGATAGCCCCGTCGCCCTGGCTCTCCTGCAGGGCGCCGGCCAGCTGAACGCGGATCAAGCTGGCATTCGGGTCGAGTTTCAGGGCCTGGCGCAACGGCGCGACGGCGTCGCGCGTGCGTCCGGCGCGCATCAAAAGGTCGCCCTTCACCTCCCAGAAGTAAGGGTAATTGGGTCTGGTCGCCAGGAGGCCGTCCACATCGGCGAGGGCGGCTTCCAGCGCACCGGGGCCGCCCTGGAAGAAGCGCGCCAGTGCACGGGCATACCGTGCCGGCAGGGACTGGTCGCTGGCCGGATAGCGGTTGAAGACGGTCTGCGGCTTTTCGAGATAGCCCGACAGCTTGGCGCGCATCAGGTCGTGGCGGAGCTGAAGCTCGGCGCTGTCCTTGTTGCCGTAATAGGGGCTCGTCTCGACGAGCTTGCGCAGCCGCGCAAGACGGTCGGTGGAGAGGGGATGGCTGCGGGCAAAGGCATCCTTCTGCGCGTCGGAAATATATTCCTGGGCCGCGAAGCGCTCGAACGTCGTCAGCATGCCGCGGCCGGATTGCTTCGTGGCATTGAGGAAGGTGAGACCGGCCTGATCGGCCGCCGATTCCTGTTGACGGCGCTCGGCGAGCAGGGAGCGCATGATCACTTCGTTGCCGCCGAAAAGGACGCCCTGGCCCGCTCCGCCGAGCCCTTCGGCGCCGGAGACGCCGCCGGCGACCATGAGGCCGATGCCGAGAATCTGTGCGAGCAGGGCGCGCGTCTGGTCCTTGGCGATGCGTGCGCGCAGGGCGGCCATGTGGCCACCGGTAATGTGGCCCGTTTCGTGGGCAATGACGCCGATCACCTCGTTCGGCGTGTTCGCCTGCATCAGCGTGCCCGTGTGCACGAACACGTTCTTGCCGTCGAGCACGAAGGCGTTGAAGGCATCGTTCTGCACGATGCGCATGCGAATACGCCCGGAGCCGAGACCCGCCGCCTTGAAGAGCGGGCTGGCATAGTCGTTGAGAATATTCTCGATCTCGGTGTCGCGAATGAGCGGCACGTTCTGCGCCGACGCGGGCTGGGGCAGGAGTGCCGTCGCGGTGGCGACCAGCCCACACAGCGCGGCGACCTTCGGCCACTTCGTCACGGCATTTGACAGCATCGGTAGCAGGACCTTGCGCTCCAACAAGGGATTGCGGCGTTCGATCTGGACCCTAGTTAGGGGCCTCGGCGGCGTCAACGCAAGCCTGGATGGTGTGCGGTGCACGACCTATAAGGCCAGGATGCGGCGCCGCGATCTCGGCTTCGCGGAAGCTACTCTAATTGCGGCGGCGGGCAGCATTTGGGCCGCAAGCCGCGCCACGTTACATATGCGTAATGGAATACCCGATGGCGGATCAGACGAAACGGCGGGCGGCGGAAGCATTGGACCTTTCCGGTCATGCGGATCGTCCAGCCTCGGCCCGCAGCGAGGTGCCGAGCTTCATCGTCATGGATGTGATGCGGGCTGCGCTCGCGGCGGAAAATTCCGGCCGCAACATCGTGCATATGGAGGTCGGTCAGCCGGGCACGCCCGCGCCGCTGGCTGCGCGCCAGGCGGCAGCCCGGGCGCTGGAGCGTGAGACGCTCGGCTATACGATGGCGCTCGGCAACGACGAGCTGCGCGCACGTATCGCGCGCCATTATACGGAATGGTACGGCGTTTGCGTCGCGCCCGAATGCATCGCCGTCACGGCGGGCTCATCGGCAGCGTTCGTGCTCGCGTTCCTGGCGCTGTTCGATGTGGGCGATGCGGTGGCGCTGCCTTCGCCGGGCTATCCCTGCTACCGGCACATTCTGAGCGCGCTGGGCCAGCGGCCGGTGCTGATCGAGACCGGGCCTGCAACCGGCTGGATGCCCGATCCCGACGATGTCGTGCGCGCTGCGCGCAACGACGGCATCAAAGGGTTGCTCATCGCGAGCCCCGCCAATCCGACAGGCACGATGATCTCGGAAGAACGCCTGGCAGCACTGGCGCAGGCTTGCAGCGCAAATGGCGTGCGGCTCATTTCCGATGAGATCTATCACGGGCTCACGTACACCGGAGCGGCTCGGACGGCGCTGGCCTGTGCCGACGACGCCGTCGTGATCAACAGCTTCTCGAAATACTTCTCAATGACGGGCTGGCGCATCGGCTGGATGATCGTGCCGCCGGATCTCATGCGTCCGGTGGAGCGGCTGGCGCAGAACCTATACATCTCTCCGCCATCCATTGCGCAGGCTGCCGCGCTCGGCGCGTTCGATGCGGGTACAGAACTCGAGGCCAACCGGAACGCCTACGCCGAAAGCCGCGCACTCTTGCTGCGGGAGTTGCCGGAAGCGGGCTTTACAACGTTCGCGCCGGCCGACGGTGCGTTCTATCTTTATTGCGACGTGAGCCACCTGGCCGAAGATTCGTTAGCGCTCTCACGTGCACTGCTGGACGAGGCCGGCGTCGCCGTAACGCCCGGCATCGACTTCGACGCCGAGAATGGACACCGTTTTCTGCGCTTCTCCTATGCCGGCACGCCAGCCGACATGGCCGAGGCCGCGGCGCGTCTCAAAGCATGGGCTCGTAACCGGCGGTAAACCGTTCGCTCATTACGCGGCGGCGAGCGACGGATCGCTATGGGAACTTGCGTTCTTGATCCAACAGCGGCGCCAAGCGATGCGCTGCTGCTGCTGAAAGGATCAGGAGTAGCAACATGAACAATCTGTCACGTGCGCTTGCCGTCGCATTGATGGCCGCAACCGTCCCGGCCACCATCGTGCTGGCGCAGCAGGCGCCCGGCGAGCAGCCCAACGCCGAGCAAAGCAAGAAGCAACGCGGGCCGTCAGCCGAAACCATCTCGCGGCTCGAGGACGGCCGCATCGCGATGGCGAAGGCCGCACTTAAGCTGACGCCCGAGCAGGAGAAACTGTGGGCACCGGTCGAGGAAAAGATCCGCGCCCGCTTCGAGGAGCGCCGCAAGGCACGCGAAGCCTGGCAAGCCAAAGCCGACGAGCGCCGTGCCGAGCGCAAAGCCAACGCCGAGGACGGCAAACGTGAGCGTAAAGCCTTGCCCGAGCGCATCGAAGAGCGCAGCGAGCGCATGACGAAGATGGCCGAGCGCCTCACCGAGCGTGCCGCCAAGTCGAAGGAGTTCGCCGAAACGTTGAAGCCGCTCTATGCCTCGTTCAGCGACGAGCAGAAAGCGGTTGCGGGTAAGGTTCTCGGCCACTTCGCAGGCGGCAAGCGCGGCCATGGCCACAGACAGGGCTGGGCGATGCACCGCGGCTTCGGCAAGGGGCACGGCGGTCATGGCGCCGGCCCACAATAGGGCAGGCAAGCCGAGTGACTGAATTCGGCGCCTGAAAATCAAGAAGGGCCGGAGCAGCGAAGCTCCGGCCCTTTTTGTTTTCACGACGGATGCGCATCAACGCTGCGCGGGCGTATCACTCGCCGCCGAGCTTGCGCTGCCACCAGCCCTTGCGCGCAGGCGCCGAGGAGGTGGAAGCCTCTTCCGTCACGACTTCCGCTTCGTTCTGCTGACCGATGACGATGCGCTCGAGGCGCGGCTCGCTCGATGTCGCCGTCCGGCGCGGTGCAGGCGCTGGCGCTTCGTCCGGCTCCGCCGCCGTTACGGGGGCGGCCGCAACGGGCGCCTCGTCATGGGCGGCAGACTGGGCGGCAGGCTCCTCGCGTACGGCACCTTCGGCCGTCTCGGCCGCTTCGCCGTTCGCGGCGGCGGCCGCCGCTGCTGCACGGGATGCGCGGGTCCGGCGCGGGGCGGGAGCGGCGACGGGCACCTCGACGGGCTCGGGTTCCTTCGCCTCGTCTTCTATGATCACATCGACTTCGGAGACCGCATGACCGCCTTCGGCAAATGCCGGCATGGCGAGGGGCGGGGCCTCATGGCTCGCCGCGACAGCCGCGCCGTGCCCGGTCTCGCGGTGAGAGGGCTCGTGCTCGTCCGCCGGGGCGTGATCGTGATCGTGATCGTCTGCGCTTTCCGGGTGATCGCCGACCGTGGTGTAGTAGTCCGGCTGATCATGATCGGCGTCGCCATCGTCCGCGTGCGCCCCGTTTTCGGCGTGCAGCTCGTCTCCGCGGTGGCCGTTACGCTCGCGGCCGCGACGTCCACCGCGGCGTCCGCGGCGGCGGCGGCGGCTCGGGCGCTCGCCACCTTCCTCGGTGCGGGCTTCGGGGCCACGCTCCGGGGCATCCTCGCCGTTCACCTCGTAGATTTCTTCAGACGTGTCGTGCTCGGAGGCGGGCATGTCGCCGTCGTCGGCATAGTCGCCGGCATCCTCGCCGTTCGCGTCGGCCATATAGGCGCTGCCGTTGATCTCGCGCTCTCCGTTGGTGTCGCGATCTCCGCGGCGTCCTCCGCGCCGGCGGCGCCGGCGGCGGCGCGAGCCGCCCTCCTCGGAACCACTGCCGCTGCGCTCCTGCTCGTCGTGGCTGTGGCCATGGCCGTGCGCGTGCTCGCGGCTCTCATAGCCGCCGCCATCCTCGTCGCTCTCGAAGCCGGATTCCATGTTGACGACGTTGCGCTCGGCGCGGCGGGGCGCGAGCGCGGGGGCCGCGCCCTTCTCGATCGTGAAGTTGGCGCCGGCAAGCTTGTCGGAGCCCGTCACCAGGATCGGCAGACCCAGGCGGGCCTCCATGTCGATGATGAAGGGACGCTTGTTGTTGAGGATGTAGAGCGCAACGGTCGGCGTCGTCGTCGCGATGAGCGGCGCGCGCGAGCCGGCCATGATCGCGTCCTCGAGGCCGCGCAGCACGGCGAGCGCCACGCTCTCGGTGGAGCGGATGATGCCGGTGCCCTGACAGTGCGGGCACTGCGAGGTGGAGCCTTCGAGCACGCCGGTGCGTAGGCGCTGGCGCGACATTTCCAGAAGGCCGAAGTGACTGATGCGGCCCACCTGAATGCGGGCGCGGTCGAAGCGCAGGGCCTCCTTCAACCGGCGTTCGACCGCGCGGTTGTTGCGCTTCTCCTCCATGTCGATGAAGTCGATGACGATGAGGCCGGCGAGGTCGCGCAGCTTCAACTGGCGGGCGATCTCGTCGGCCGCTTCGAGGTTCGTATGGTGGGCGGTCTCCTCGATGGAGAACTCGCGCGTCGCCTTGCCGGAGTTGACGTCGATGGCGACGAGCGCCTCGGTCTGGTTGATGACGAGATAGCCGCCCGAGCGCAGGGTCACGTAGGGGCTGAACATCGCGTTGAGCTGGCGCTCGATCTGGAAGCGCGTGAAGAGCGGCTCGGGCTCCTGGTAGAGCGTGACGTTCTTGGCATGGCTCGGCATGAGCATGCGCATGAAGTCCTTGGCCTCGCGGTGAGCTTCCGCGCCGGCGACGATCACCTCATCCACGTCCTTGTTATAGAGGTCGCGGATCGAGCGCTTGATGAGATCGCCTTCCTCGTAGACGAGGTTCGGCGCCTGGCTCTGCAGGGTGAGGTCGCGGACGCTCTCCCACAGGCGCAGCAGGTATTCGAAGTCGCGCTTGATCTCCTGCTTGGTGCGCGCAGCACCCGCCGTGCGGATGATGAGGCCCATGCCCTCCGGCACTTCCAGCTCTGCGGCAATGGCCTTGAGGCGCTTTCTATCCTGCGGGTTGGTGATCTTGCGCGAGATGCCGCCGCCACGGGCGGTGTTCGGCATCAGCACGGTATAGCGGCCGGCGAGCGAGAGGTAGGTGGTGAGGGCGGCACCCTTGTTGCCGCGCTCCTCCTTGACGACCTGAACGAGGATGACCTGCCGGCGCTTGATGACTTCCTGGATCTTGTAGGAGCGCGGGCGGCGGCGCGGGCGCGAAGGCAGCTCCTCGAGGGCGTCCTCGCCGGTGGAGACCTGCTCGACGCGCTCGACCTCGGCGTGGGCGCCGTCGGATCCGGCTTCTGCGGTCTCTACGGTGCCCGCTTCGGCGTCGACGGTTTCGCTGTCGGCGCTGTCCGCGGTGGCCTCATCGCCGGTATCGGCGGAGAGAGCCTCAACGGTGTTCTCGTTCGCGGCGAAGGAGGTGCCTTCGTCGTGCCGAGGGGCAGCGGAGAGCCGCTCGTCGGCGGGGAAAGCCTCGGCCATCGTGCGCGGCACGGAGGGTTCTTCGCCGCCCGCGGCGTCGTCGCCGTCATCGCCGTCGCTATCGGCGTCGCCGTGGTTGTCGTCGTCATCGTCGTGCGGCTCGATGACATCGACGGTATCGTCGTCATCGGATTCCGATGTCGACCGGCGGCGCGCCAGCGCTTCGGCGTGGGCGTCGACGGCGGCTTCCTCGGCGGCTTCGGCGGCGGCTTCCTCGTCGAGGAGGGCCTGCCGGTCGGCCATGGGAATCTGATAGTAGTCGGGGTGGATTTCGTTGAAGGCCAGGAAGCCGTGGCGGTTGCCGCCGTATTCCACGAAGGCAGCCTGCAGGGACGGCTCAACGCGCGTCACCTTGGCGAGATAAATGTTTCCGCGCAGGAGCTTACGGGCGGCGGATTCGAAATCGAACTCCTCTACCCGGCCATTGCGGAGCACCACGACCCGGGTTTCCTCCGGATGCGTGGCATCGATAAGCATCTTGTTGTTGTTGGACATGTGACGTGTTCCTTGGCGCGCCGGCTGGCCCCTCTGCCGCTTGCGGACCCATTTCGCGCGCGAAGTGGATCGAGGACGGAGCGGCGCCAATCAGGGGCGCGCATCATTTTTCGGGTTTGCTTGAAAAAGGTGGGGGAAGGTGCGGCGCGCAGCTTCCCGCAGCCGGAGAATCCCGGATGTGCCCCGCAGCGCGGACGGTAGCGCGCTGGAGCCTGCGGATGGCTGGTGCCGAAGTTCAGCATTGCAAGATCTTTCAACGGTCGGATGCGGAAGCGAGCATTCACGCTGCCGCTGGTTGCCCCATGTCGGAGAGGGCGCCGCGCGGTACTCCGCCTGCTCCACCTGCCTGCCTTTCCCGGGCGAAATGGCGGAGCGTACAGGCGATGATTGCCACGGTATCGAGCGGTTTACGTCACGCCGGGCGCAAGCTTGGCCCTTAGGCAAAGGCTCCGCCGTCGGAAAGACCCGGAGCACAGGCATGCGGGCGCAGGGCGAACCACTCGATCGTCAGGCTGCAGCAGCTTCATCCCAAGCGGGAGCGGCGAACCGGCGCGAACCAATGGGACGGTTGCCCGTCCTACTCGTTCTTGCGGCGCACAATTGTCCCAGCAAGAGCGCCACTGCATCAACGAAACAGAAAGTACGGGTTCGCCGGTATGCTTGCAAGCGTGTTATAAGGCGCCGCAGGGAAACATCCCGGCCAACCATATGCAATTTGTAGCGAAATCGGGAAACGTTTGGTTAAAATGGGGTCTTGAGCCGCCCTTTTCGAGGGGGTGAGGGGGGAATGGGGAAGCATCTGCAACATGATGCGGGGCGGTGGCTGGCCGTCGCGGTCTTGCTGCTGCTGGCAATCGTGCCGGCGCAAGTGGCAACGGCGGCCGGAGCGCAGGCGCAACAGTCGAGCGTACACCGCAAGGGCGTAGAGGCCCGCCGCGCCGAGGTGGCGGGGGACAAGCGCCTCACCACGTTCCGGATGGGGTTGTCGCGCGGCGTCCGTGCGGAAATCTTCACGCTGGCCGATCCCTATCGCGTGATCATCGACCTTCCCGATGTCGCCTTCCATCTGCCGGACGGGACGGGACAGAAGGCTCAGGGGCTGGTCAGGGCCTTTCGCTACGGCCTCATCGCCGAGGGCAAGGCACGCGTCGTCATCGATACCTCCAGCCCGGTCCTCATCAAAAAGGCCGACATGACGGCCAAGGGCAGCGGAGAGGCGGTGGAGCTCGCCATCCAGCTGGCGCCGACTTCCGCCGGCTCCTTCGGGGCGGGTACGGGAAGCGCGCGCGCCGAACCGCCGGTTGCACAAGGCGCACCGAAGCAGGCTCCGGCGGCTCCGCGCAGGGAACGCTCCAAGCCGCTCATTCTCGTCGACGCCGGTCACGGGGGCATCGATCCAGGCGCCACGAGCGCCGGCAGCCTCAAGGAAAAGACGGTGGTTCTGGCGGTGGCGCAAGCGCTCAAGGCGCAATTGGCGTCGAGTGGTCGCTACGAGGTGCGCATGACCCGCCAGGGAGATGTTTTTGTCTCGCTCGATCAGCGGCTGAAGATGTCGCGCGATCTCGATGCGGATCTCTTCATCTCCCTGCACGCGGATGCCATCGCGCAGAAGGGGCTCGCCCAAACGGTCCGCGGCGCTACGGTCTACACCCTTTCCGAGCAGGCCTCCGACGAAGAGGCGCGGCGAATGGCCGAAAAGGAGAACAATTCCGACGCCGCCGCCGGACTAAAGACGGCAAATTTCGAAGGCGAGGGTGAGGTGCGCAGCATCCTGATCGACCTTCTGAAGCGCGAGACATCCAACTTCTCGGCGGATTTCTCCAACATCCTCGTGAAACGGCTCGGATCCAGCATCTCGCTCTCGGGCCGGCCGCAGCGCTCGGCGGCCTTCAAGGTGCTGCGTCAGGCGGACACGCCGTCTGTGCTCATCGAACTGGGCTATATGAGCCACCCCGAAGACGAGAAACTGCTCAACTCCGCGGTCTGGCAGCGGCGCGTCGCGGCGGCGATCGGAACGGCAGTCGATGCCTACTTCTCTCGCCGCACGGCAAAGGCGCCGTGAAGGGCGGGGCGTTATCTAATCTGCGCGGAGCGACGACTTGATGCCACATTCCGTGCTAATGTGCCTGCTTCGCGGCGCCTCCATAAGCCGACGGCCTCGCGCGAAAAATGCCTGATCAACCGACATTTGCGGATTAACGGAACTAGAGGTTGATGCGCGAGCCGCCCCTATACCCCCATGAGCCGATCTATCCCCCCGAGCCGCCGCCCCCGCCGCGCCGGCGGAAACGGCGCAAGAGCCTGCTTCTGAGCCTGCTCGGCTTCGGCTTTGCGGCCGGCGTCGTGGTGTTCATCTGCGTCTCGGCAGCCGCGGGCTATGTGCTCTGGAAGACCTCGCAGGATCTTCCCGACTACGAGAGCCTCGCCAAGTACGAGCCGCCGGTGATGACGCGCATCCATGCGCACAACGGCGCGCTCATTGCCGAATATGCGCGCGAGCGGCGTATCTTCGTTCCCATCAACACCATTCCGAAGCGTGTCATCGCCGCTTTCCTTTCGGCTGAGGACAAGCGCTTCTACGAGCACGGCGGCATCGACTTCCAGGGTATCGGGCGCGCGGTCTTCAAGATCGTCGAGGCGAAGATCAGCGGAAGCGACCGGCGCGCGGAGGGCGGCTCCACGATCACCCAGCAGGTGGCCAAGAACTTCCTGCTGAGCTCGGAGCGCTCGATGAACCGCAAGCTCAAGGAGGCGATCCTCGCCATCCGCATCGAGCGCGCCTACCCCAAGGACAAGATCCTCGAGCTCTACCTCAACGAGATCTATTTCGGCATCGGTGCCTATGGCATCGCCGCGGCCAGCCTCAGCTACTTCAACAAGGAGCTGCAGGACCTTTCGATCTCCGAGGTGGCTTATCTCGCCGCGCTGCCCAAGGGGCCGAACAACTACCATCCCTTCCGACGGGAGAAGCAGGCTCTGGCTCGCCGCAACTGGATCATCGGCCAGATGCACGAGAACGGCTACATCACCGCCGAGGAAGAGGCGGAGGAAAAAGCCAAGCCGCTCGGCGTCAATCTGCGCCAGACGGGCGCGCACATCTTCGCCGCCGACTTCTTCGCCGAGGAAGTCCGGCGCACGCTGCTGGCGCAGTTCGGCGAAGAAAAGCTCTATAGCGGCGGTCTTTCCGTCCGCACGACGCTCGATCCGCGCCTGCAGCAGGCCGCGCGCCGGGCGCTCGTCGACGGTCTCGTCGCCTTCGATCGCACGCGGGGCTGGCGCGGACCGGTCGAAAAGCTCGACATCGCCGGGGACTGGGGCAAGGCGCTCGATGCGGTGAAGAGCCCGCCGGATATCCAGCCGTGGCGCCTCGGCGTCGTTTTGAGCATCGAGAACAACAAGGCCGTGGTGGGGCTCAGACCGGAGAAGCAGCAGGATGGCTCGCTCGTCGGAAAGCGCGAAGCCATCGAGCTCACCTTCGAGGAGGTGAAGTGGGCGAAAGCGGCCAAGACGAAGGTGGCGCCGAAAACGATGACGGATGTCATCAAGCCCGGTGACGTCATCTACGTTGCGCCCAAGGATCCGGGCAAAGTCACCGGCGTCTGGTCGCTCATGCAGATCCCGGAGGTCGGCGGCGGCATCGTTGCGCTCGACCCGAACACGGGGCGCGTGCTCGCCGACGTGGGCGGCTTCTCGTTCTCCATCAGCCAGTTCGACCGCGCCATCCAGGCGCGCCGGCAGCCGGGCTCGGTGTTCAAGCCGTTCGTCTACGCGGCTGCGCTCGACAACGGCTACAAACCGACATCGATCATTCTCGATGCGCCCATCGAGATCGAGCAGGGCCCGGGCAAAGACATCTGGCGTCCGGAGAACTACGAGAAGGACCATTCCGCCGGCCCTTCGACGCTGCGCTTCGGTATCGAAAGCTCGCGCAACCAGATGACGGTACGCCTGGCGCAGGACCTCGGCATGCCGCTCATCACCGATTACGCCAAGCGCTTCGGTATCTATGAAGACCTGCTTCCCGTGCTGTCGATGTCGCTCGGCGCGGGCGAGACGACGCTGCTGCGGCTCGCGACCGGATATTGCGCCATGGCGAACGGCGGGCATCAGGTTCGCGCCACGCTGATCGATCGCATTCAGGATCGCTGGGGACGCACCGTCTGGCGGCACGATCAGCGCGTATGCGAGGGCTGCAACGCCGAGGCGTGGAACGGACAGGAAGAGCCCGAAATCTTCGACGATCGCGTGCAGATCATAGACCCGCACACGGCCTATCAGCTCACCTCCATTCTGGAGGGCGTCATCCAGCGCGGCACGGCGACGTCATTGAAGAAGCTGGAGCGTCCGCTCGCGGGTAAAACCGGCACGACGAACGAGGAAAAGGACGCCTGGTTCGTGGGCTATTCGCCCGATCTCGTCGTCGGCGTCTTCATGGGCTACGACACGCCGACGCCGATGGGTAAGGGCAACACGGGCGGCAAGCTCGCTGCTCCGGTGTTCGGCGACTTCATGAGGGAAGCGCTGGCCGACAAGCCTGCTGCGCCCTTCCGCATCCCGCCGGGGATCAAGCTCGCGCGCGTCAACCTGCGCACGGGATTGCGCGCAGGCGCTGACGATCCGCAGAGCATCATGGAAGCGTTCAAGCCGGGCGAAGAGCCGGACGATGCGTACTCCGTGATCGGCTTCACGGATCAGGGCGGCGGGCGCGGCGATACCGGCAGCACGCGCGATGATTATTACCGGCCCGAGCCGCGCCGCGCACCGACGTTCGGCTCCGGTCCGGGCGGGCTCTGGTGAGTTGGCTGTTATAGCCGCGGCCTGACGCAAGCCCCCAGGCGTGCGGCGCGTCCCCGCGTTTACAGGCGCGCACCCGCCCATTATATCACTCGCAACACCCTGACATCGCACACATCTGGGAGGCAGCGATGCGCGCCGAACCGCAAAAGCTCGTGGATTCGATCAAGGAGGCCCTCGGTCTCCTACGGAGGCATCTTTGACTGGGATACTGCCCAGCAACGTCTCGCCGAGCTGAACAAGAAAGCTGAAGATCCGAGCCTCTGGAACGATCCGAAGCTGGCGCAGAAGACAATGCGCCAGCGCCAGCAGCTCGAGCGCTCGATCGGCATCTACCAAGAGCTGGAGCGCAGCCTGGAAGACGGCGTGACGCTCATCGAACTCGGCGAAGCGGAGGACGATGACGCCTCGGTCGCCGAGGGCGAAGCCATGCTCAAAAAGCTCGCCGAGGAAGCGGAGCGCCGCAGCATCGAGGCGCTGCTCTCGGGCGAGGCCGACGGCAACGACACCTACATCGAGGTGCACGCGGGTGCGGGCGGCACCGAGAGCCAGGACTGGGCGTCGATGCTCGCGCGCATGTATATGCGCTGGGCCGAGCAGCGCGGCTACAAGGTGTCGACGCTCGAGGAAAGCCCGGGCGAAGAGGCGGGCATCAAGTCCGTCACGATGGAGATCAAGGGCGAGGGCGCCTACGGCTGGCTGAAGACGGAATCGGGCGTGCACCGGCTGGTGCGCATTTCGCCCTATGATTCCAACGCGCGCCGGCACACGAGCTTCGCGTCCGTGTGGGTCTATCCCGTCATCGACGACGACATCGATATTCAGGTCAACGAGAGCGACTGCCGTATCGATACGTATCGTTCATCGGGCGCGGGCGGCCAGCACGTCAACACGACGGACTCGGCGGTGCGCATCACGCACATTCCCACGGGCATCGCCGTGGCGAGCCAGCAGGAGCGCTCGCAGATCAAGAACCGCGCGATCGCGTGGTCGATGCTGAAGGCGCGCCTTTACGAGATGGAGCTGAAGAAGCGCGAGGAGAAAGCCAACGCCGAAGCCGCCAGCAAGACGGAAATCGGCTGGGGCCATCAAATCCGCTCCTACGTGCTGCAGCCCTATCAGCTCGTGAAGGACCTGCGCACGGGGACGCAGAGCACCGATCCCGACGCGGTGCTGGACGGGGAGATCGATCCGTTCATCGAGAGCGCGCTGGCGCAGCGCATCAAGGGCGGCGGCCCGGTCGAGGTCGCCGACCTCGATTAAGGCCCGGTTTGCGGGGCCTTACGCACCTGACGGCGGTCCTATTCGGCCGCCGTCATGAAGCGCTCGACGGTGACGGCGAAGTGTCCGCACCAGTCTCGCGATTCGACGAGCGGCCATACCGCGGGGGCGGTGCCGCCCGCCTGGGCCATCGGCGGATTGTACCGGCACAGGCCGATGTCCCGGTCTTTTTGACGGGTCGTCTTGCTTTGCGTGTCGAAAAACTGGCAATTGCCGCAGGCGCAGGTCGTCATGGATGCCTCCGTGCTCTCCGCAAGGTTTCGCGCATCGGAGAAGCATGCTGCGTTCTGCTCGCAGGGGAAATCGCCGTGCGACGTTAACTGCGGTTTAGGCTAATGCGGTGCGAATGAAATCCTTAGAGATGAAAGATGCAGCGCAGACGCCCGCAGAACCCGCCAAGCTCGAGCTGATCGAGACGCGGGGCTTTGCCGACTATGCGCTCCTCGACAGCGGCGCCGGACGCAAGCTCGAGCGCTTCGGGTCGGTGATCGTCGATCGTCCGGAGCCACAGGCGCTGTGGACGCCGGGTGCGCCGGAGCGTGACTGGCGCAACGCCAACGCGGTGTTCGCGGGCGATGACGACGAGGACAAGGGGCGCTGGCGTATCGACAGGCCGGTTCCCGAGAGCTGGCCGGTGAAAGTCGGCGCGGCGACGATGCTCTGCCGGCTGGCGAGCTTCCGCCACATGGGGCTCTTTCCCGAGCAGATGCCGCACTGGGAATGGATGCTGGCGCGCCTTGCGGAGAAGACGGGCAGCGCGGAGCCGCCGCGGGTGCTGAACCTCTTCGCATACACGGGTGCCGCTTCGCTGATCGCCGCGGCAGCGGGCGCGCACGTCACGCACGTCGACGCCTCGAAGAAGGCGATCTCCTGGGCGAAGGAGAACCAGGCCGCATCCAAGCTGACCTCGGCGCCGATCCGCTGGATGCTCGATGACGCCGCGAAGTTCGTGGCGCGCGAGGTGCGGCGCGGCAAAAGCTACGACATCATCCTGGTCGATCCGCCCAAGTTCGGCCGCGGCCCCGATGGCGAGGTGTGGGATCTGTTCACCAGCCTGCCGCCGCTCATGAGGGACTGCGCGGCGCTGCTGGCGCCCGGCGCGTCGCTCGTGCTCACGGTCTATGCCATTCGCGCCTCGGCGCTGGCGTTCGATCAGCTCTGTCGCGAGGTGCTGGCGGGGCGTGGCGGCATGTTCCAGTCGGGCGAGCTTGCGATCCGCGAGGCGCGCGGCGCGCGCGCGGTGCCCGCTTCGCTCTTCACGCGCTGGAGCGCGGCGTGATGCTGGAGCCGAAGGCCATCACGAGCCTGCAGAACGAGCGCGTGAAGGCGATCCGTGCGCTCGAGATGCGCAAGGCGCGCAAGGAGACGGGTCTGTTCGTCGCCGAAGGCGCGTCTCTGCTCATCACGGCGCGCGACAATGGATTCGTGCCGAAGACGCTGGTCTATCGCGCCGGCAGCGCCACGTCCGGCGTCGCGCAGGGGCTCGTCCAATGGGCGCTCGGCGCGGGCGTCGAATGCCTCGAAGTTTCCGAAGCCGTGCTCGGCAAGCTGTCCTCGAAGGACAACCCGCAAAGCATGATCGGCGTGTTCGAACAACGCTGGTCAGGGCTGCCAAAGGCGGAGCAGGTTTCGGATGGGGCCGTCTGGCTCGCGCTCGAGGAAGTGCGCGATCCCGGCAATCTCGGCACCATCATTCGCACCGCGGATGCCGTGGGTGCAGCGGGCATCGTTCTCATCGGTGCCTGCTGCGATCCCTATTCGCACGAGTGCGTGCGCGCCACCATGGGCTCGGTGTTCGCCGTGCCGCTGGTGCGCACGGAGCGCAAGCCGTTCCTCGGCTGGGTTGCGGCATGGCGCGGCGATGTCGTCGGCACGCACCTTTCGGGGGCGGAGGATTTCCGCACGGCGGCCTATCGCGCGCCGGTGCTGCTCACGATGGGCAGCGAGGGCCCCGGGCTCTCGCCGGAGCTTACTGAAGCCTGCACGCGGCTCGTCAAAATTCCGATGGCCGGCCGGCTCGACTCGCTCAATCTCGCGGTGGCCACCGCGCTTGTCCTCTATCAGATCCGCGGTCCCAACCTGAGCCTCTAGCCCATGCGCATCGAATATCATCGCACGCTCATCGCCGACCGCGTCCGCAACGAAGCGTTCGAGAAGGCGCTGGGCACCGTTATCAAGAAGGGCGAGACGACGGTTGCCGACATCGGTGCCGGCACGGGACTTCTGGCGCTGATGGCGGCGAAGCGCGGTGCGCGCGAGGTGTTTCTCTACGAGACCGCTGAAGTCGCCGGCGTTGCCGCGAAGGTTCTCAAGGCGAACGGGGCGCGCAACTGCCACCTCATTCCGTGCCATTCGACGGAGATGGTCGATCCGCCGAAGGTGGATGTCATCGTGTCGGAGACGCTCGGGAACTACGCGCTCGAGGAGCACATCATCGAAACGCTGGCGGACGCGAAGAAGCGCTTCCTGAAGCCCGGCGGGACCATGATCCCGCGGCGCATCGAGCAATACGTTGCGCCGGTCGTCAGCGATCGCATTCACCGCGAATTCTCGGCCTGGGACGAAACCGGGTTCGAGATGTCCGTGGCGCGCACCATGAGCCTCAACAACATCTACGTGCGCACGCTTGCACCGGAAGAGCTGCTCGACGCGAAGATGTGGGACACTATCGAGCTCGGATCGGATGCGCGCTCGGCGCGCAAGGGCGAGGCGAACTGGAAGTTGCGGCGGGCCGCGAGCATCTATGGCTTTGCGGTCTGGTGGCGCGCGGAGCTCGTGCCGGGCATCACGCTCTCGACGGCTCCGGACGCGCCGCGCACGCACTGGGAACAGCTCTATTTTCCGCTGCTGTCGCCCATCGCGGCCAAAGCCGGCGAGACGGTCTCCGTGGCGCTGCGCTCACGCACCTCGCAGGAGGGCGGCACCCACGTTGCCTGGACGGCGAAGCACGTCGATGGGAAGGGCGCCGAGGTGGCGCGCCAGGCGCTCAACCTCGACAAGGGATACCTGCCGTAGGCATTGCGCAAGGTCGACGGTCCCCCGCCTCAGACGTGCAACAGCAGATAGGTGCCGGTGAGGATGACGCCGGCGATGGCGAGGGTCGTCACCCACGCGAGAGCATGGCGGCGTCGTTCCAGCGTTTTCGCGCGCCGCGCCTTTTCCAGCCACGCGGCGCTGGGCGGCGGCGATGCGGCGTAGCCCAGATCGTCGATCACCTCTTCAATCGAGCGAAGCTCCACGGCCGGTGGCGGCGGTGATGCCCGGGTAACGGCGGGCTCCTCGCGCGGCGTCACCAGATCGATGGCCGATCTCGCCACGGTGACGGCGGCATCGCCGTGCGCTGCCTCCACGCGGGCGAGCCGGCTCATGAGCGGACGGTTGTGCATTGCGCGGGCGATATCGTCGGCGAGGCGGTGATCGTCCTCCGCGCCGAAATCGGATTTCATCTGGGCTCTTGCGGCCACGGGCGGTTCTCCCCCGAAGTGGAAGGCTTCCAACGCATTCCGCAACTGGGAACCGGGTAGGGGACGCAAGTCTGGTGCGTACAAGTCCGGCGTGTACAAGTCTGGCGCGTGGCCGCTTGTCGGCCGCCCGCGCGGCGGGAACGGGAGCGTATGCATGCTGCACCTCGAAAAACGATAAGGCACCGGCCCCCGCGACCGCGGACAATAGGCGCCCTGGCGGGCGACGTGTCCGAACACTAAAAAAGCCTAACGAGATGGCCGCAGCGTGGCAATGGGATAGCTGCGCGCGGCGAATTATCTGGGGAGGACGTGATGCTGGTTATGGTGATCGGGTTGCTCGTTTTTTTTGCAATCCACCTCGTACCTTTGAATGTGAACCTAAAAAACGGGCTGGTGGCCCGCTTCGGCGCGCCGGGGTATCACACCATCTTCGGCGTTCTCTCCATTGTCGGCATCGCGCTGATTGCGCTCGGTTTTCATAAGCTCCAGCTGCATCCGGGGAAGAACCCGATCCTCTGGGAACCGCCGATCTGGACCCGGCACCTGGCGCTGGCGCTGATGCTGCTGGCCATGATCGCCCTCGTCGCGCAGTTCTTCTCCTCGCACATCCATGCCGCGCTGAAGCAGCCGATGCTGGTCGCGATCAAGACATGGGCGCTGGCGCATCTGCTCGCGAACGGCGATCTCGCCTCGCTGGTGCTGTTCGGCAGCTTCCTAGCGTTCGCGGTTTACGACCGGATCGCTATCAAGCGCCGTGGCGATCCGGGCTCGCTCAGCAAGGGCAGCGGGCCGTGGGTGAACGACATCCTGGTGGTGCTGCTCGGCATCGCCCTTTACGCGCTGATCGTGCTCTACCTGCACGAGCTCGTGATCGGCGTCTCGCCGCTGGCGTGATCGCAGTCCGGTTCCTGAAAGCCAAAGTGCCGGGCGGCATGGCCTCCCGGCACTTTTCATTTCGCAAGGCAGCGATCGGCGCGGCTCGCTTCAGTAGTACCGGTAGTAGGAGCTGTCGCGCTTGCTGCTGCGCCAGGGCTCGATGACGAACTCGGTGCGCGCGCTCGTCTCGCGGCTGAGACCGTAATCGGAGATGATGAAGGAGGAACCGGGCTTCATCAGCTCCGCGAGGCGCTCGACGGTTTCCTCGGGGATCTGGATGCGCTCCAGCGCCGTCTCTGCGTCGACATCGTAATCGGCGATCGGCACGTACTCCTCGTCCTGGTGCCGGCGCTTCTTGCGCGGGGTGTAGGAGATGGAATCCGCTCCCGGCTTCAGCGACACGGAGCTCCAGCGCATGCCTTTGCCGCCGTCGGTGAAGTGCGTTGCGGTGAGTACGTGCGTGCCGAGGGGCTGGTCGGGATCGGTGATCGTGACGGGAACGTCCATCACCTCGACGAACCCGAGCTTGGCGACCAGCCGGCCAGTCTTGGCGCTGACGAAGACAGAAACCGGATAGTCCTTGCGCGCTTCCAGCGTGTCGGCGGCGGTGAGCGCCTTCTGGGCGTCCGCAACCACCGTCTCGGCGTGCTTGGCATCCTCGACGGCGACCTTGCGGGCATTTTCGAGCGCGCCGGCATCGGCCACCGCCTGCTTGGTCTTGGCGATCTGCTCGTCGAGGGCGCGCTTGGCCGCCGCAGCAGCGTCGGCGGCGTCGAGCATCTTCGTCTCCTCGGCGACCTCCTCGGCGGAATGCTTTTCGAGGGCCGCGCCATCGATCTTGCCGACGTCGATCTTGGCGAGCTTCTCGGTGAACGACTTGAAGCGGCCGGCCTCGGCGTCGGCGGTCTTCGCGGTCTTGCGGGCGAGGCCGGCGAGGCGTTCTTCCTCGGCCCGCGCCTTCTTGACGGCTTCCTTGGCGTCGAGGACGGCTTTCGTTGCGGCCTGCGCCTGCTGATCGGCGGCGCTCTTGGCGTTTTCTGCTTCGCTCACGGCGGCGGCGAGGCGGCTGCGTTCAGCGGCGCGGGCCGCAGCGGCCATGCTGCGCGTGGTGACGTGCTGAGCCGTTCCAGCGGCTGCGGTGCGGCCAACGACGACGCCCGATCCGTTGGCGGATGCGGCAGCGGTCATTGCGCTCGCGCCAGCGGAGGCCATGTTGTCGGGCGGCAGCGGGGCGATGAGCGCGGGGCTGTTGAACTCGGCAGGCGTGAGATCCTCGTTGGTGACGATCACGCGGGCGCCGACCTCGGTGATGTCGAACAGGCTGCGGGCGAACGAGTAGGGCAGACGGATGCAGCCATGGGAGGCGGGGTAACCCGGTATATCGCCGGCGTGCAGCGCGATGCCGGAATTGGTCAGGCGCTGCATGAAGGGCATAGGCGCGCTGTTGTAGAGATTGGAATGGTGCGTGCGGTTCTTCTCCAGGATCGAGAATATGCCGGTGGGCGTCGGGTTCGATCGCGTACCGCTGGAGATCGGCGACTTGGCGATCTGCTTGCCATCATCATAGACGGTGACGGTCTGCTTGCTGAGCGAGACCACGAGCACGAGCGGGCCGCTCGGCTTCGGCAGCGCCTTTGCTGGCTTCTCGTTCGTCGGCTCGACATACTGGGGTTGGGGTCGGCGCGCCCGCCGGGGTTTAGGCTTCCATGGGCCGGGATTGCCCCACGAGCCCCACGGGTAGAACTGGGCTTCGGCGCGCTGAGGCATGCCGGTCACCAGAAAGGCGCCGGCCAGGATCGCCGCGAGAGTTGGAAGGCGCAGGCCGCTCGACATGGCGCCAGCGCGTGATGTCATCGTCTGCAAAGGAAGCCCCCGAGCGGAAATGAGCCTGTCTCACATTAGGATCAGGGAATATGATGATTTTAACACTAAATATTCGTTATCAAGGCGCTGATTTATAAGTTCTTTCAAATAGCGCTCCGACAGTGGCTGCCCCAAGGGAGCGCAAATGGTCCCGCACTCGGCCGCAAACGACGACGCCGGGCTACAGAAGGTGTATTCTCCGTAGATGTCCGTACACAGCACCTCAAAGCGCCTGATGGCCCCCGACATCGCCGCCATGAAACGGCGGGGGGAGCCCATCGTGGCGCTCACCGCCTACCATGCGCATACGGCGGCTATCGCCGACCGGCATTGCGATTTCCTGCTCGTGGGCGACAGCCTCGGCATGGTGATGCACGGCTTCGAGACCACCGTACCGGTGCCGCTCGAGCTGATGATCATGCATGGCCGCGCGGTGGTACGCGGGGCGCGGCATGCGCTCGTCGTCGTCGACATGCCGTTCGGCTCCTACGAGGAGAGCCCGGCGGTGGCCTTCCGCAATTGCGCGCGGGTGATGAAGGAGACCGACTGCGGCGCGGTGAAGATCGAGGGCGGCCGTCGTATGGCCGAGACCATCCGCTATCTCGTCGACCGGGGCGTTCCGGTCATGTCCCACATCGGGCTCACGCCGCAATCGGTCAACGTCATCGGCGGGTTCAAGGCCCAGGGGCGCCACCGGGACGAATGGGCGGCCCTGGAAGAGGACGCCCGCGCGGTCGCCGAGGCCGGTGCGTTCGCGCTCGTGCTCGAGGCGATCACCGAGCCGCTGGCCGCCCGCATCACCGCCTCGATCCCGATCCCGACCATCGGCATCGGCGCATCGTCCGCCTGCGACGGGCAGATCCTGGTGATGGAGGACATGCTGGGGCTCAGCCCGCGCGTGCCGCGCTTCGTGAAGAAGTTCGGCAAGGTGGGGGAAGCCATCGAGGATGCGATCCGCGATTACGCCGCGGATGTGCGCACCCGCGCCTTCCCGACCCCGGAGCATACCTACGCCATGCAGGACGGGGCGCCCGCGAAGGCGCGGGAGACGGAACGTGTCGGTGCAACTCCCGGCAGGGCCACGAAAAAGTCGAAAAACCCCAGCAGCAAGGGATGATGGGGTCGACGGAGCCGCTCCCGGATCGGCGCCGGTGCCGATCATTCGCTTGCGCGGGGGATGCCGTCGGTTATGTATGCGGCGTCCAGAAGCCTATTTGAGGCCTCTGATAGAAAGGCGCCAGGAATCAGGGGCTGAAAGAGCGAGCGATGTCACAGCAGGACGATGGTCTTCTCCGCGAAGTCGAAGAGGAACTGAGGCGCGAGCGTCTCGAAAAGATCTGGAAAGAATACGGGACGTACGTCATCGCGGCTGCCGTGGCGGTGGTCCTCGCCGTGATGGGCTACAAGTACTGGGAAAGCCAGCGCATCGCCTCCGCTTACGAGTCCGGCTCGCGCTATGAGGAGGCGCTCGGCCTGCTCGCGGAGAAGAAGACGGGCAGCGCCGAGGCCGAGTTCGAGAAGCTCGCCAAGGATGGCACGGCCGGCTATCGCGCGCTGTCGCTGCTGCAACTCGCCGGTGCCCAGAGCAAAGAGGGCAAGAAGACCGAAGCCCTCGCTACCTACGATTCCCTCGCCAACGACAACCGCGCCGATGCGCTTTTGCGCAGTTTCGCACGGCTGCAGGCGGCCGGCCTGCGCCTGGGCGAGGCGGACTTTACCGAGATGGAGAATCGGCTCACCCCTCTGATGGGTGACGAGGATCCCTGGCGTTTCAGTGCGCGGGAGCTTCTGGGGCTCGCCGCCTTCAAGGCCGGGAAGCTGACGGACGCGCGGGCTGTGCTGACGCCGCTGTTCGTCGAGCAGGAGGCGCCGCAGAGCATTACCGACCGGGCGCAGATCATCATGGCCGAGATCGCCGCCCGCGAGCTCGCCGAGCGTTCGACGGCGGCACCGGCTGGGGCAGCCGCAGCCACCGAATCTACGAGCCCGGCGCCCGCTGCCACGACTGCGCCATCGGGTGATGCAACAGCAGCGCCGGAGCCTTCGGCAAAAAAAGACTAAGTGGGGAACAATGAGGGGCGGGACTTGGCGAGGCGGCTTGATCGGCGCGGGGGTCTGCTCTCTCGTGCTGCTTTCCGGCTGTGCAGGCGATGGCCCTTCGCTCCCCAAGCTGGCGAATCTCAACCCGTTCGCGGAGAAGGCGGTGCCGCTGCCGGGCCGGCGTATTCCGGTCATGGCGCCGCGAGGCCCCGAGACGGGTGAGCTTGCCGAGGCGTTCGCGCCCATCACCATCCCGGCGCCGCGCGTCAACGACGACTGGTCACAGCCAGGCGGCGACCCGAACAACGCACCGGGCAATCTCGCTTTCAACGGCGCAGCGAACGTCGCGTGGAGCGCGGATGCCGGTGCCGGCTCCGGCAGCGTCGGACGGCTGACCGCGCGGCCCATCGTTTACGGCGGGCATGTCTTCGCTCTCGATGCGGAAGGTAACGTGAGCGCCTTCTCGACGTCCGGGGGCTCTGCCATCTGGCGCACGTCCCTGAAGCCGAAGCGGGAGACGTCCGGGGGAAGCTGGTTCTCGCTCGGCCTCGGCGGCGGCAACAGCGGCGGCGGTTTCGGCGGCGGTCTCGCGGTCGATGGCGGGCGCCTCTACGCCGCAAGCGGCTATGGAAACGTCGTGGCGCTCGATCCCGCCAACGGCAAAGCGATTTGGGAAAAACAGCTCGAAGCGCCGATCCGCTCCTCGCCGACCGCGGTGGGCGACCGGGTTTATGTCATCGCGCTCGATGGCCGCTTCTTCTGCCTCGCCGGCGCCGATGGCGGGGAGCTGTGGTCCGTACGCGGCTTGCCGCAGCAAGCGAGCCTCATCAACAACGCGAGCCCGGCGGTTTCGGGCAATATCGTCGTCGTTCCCTATCCATCGGGCGATCTGCTTGCGCTCAACGCCAACGACGGGTCCTCCATGTGGTCGGAGAACCTCGCCCGCACGCGCACGACCTCGCAGGTCGCGTCGATGAGCGATGCGGCGCGTCCCGCCATCGAGGGCGGCGCAGTGTTCGCGGTCGGTCATGCCGGCCGCATGATCGCGACCCATGCCGAAAGCGGCGAGCGCATGTGGTCGGCCAACGTGCCCGGCACACAGACGCCGTGGGTCGCGGGTGGCAGCGTGTTCGTCGTCGATACGCAGGGACAGCTCATGGCGCTGTCGCGAACCGACGGTAAGACGCAGTGGACGGTGAAGCTGCCCGGCAACGGTTCCTGGGCGGGGCCGACGCTCGCGGGCGGAACGCTGTGGCTGACGTCATCGTCGGGCACGCTGGCCGGCGTGGAAGCCACCACGGGCCGGATCACCTCGCAGAAGGAGCTGGGTGAGCCGATCTATATCGCACCCGTGGTCGCCCAGGGCCGCATGTACGTGCTGACCGACAAAGCCAAGCTGATGGCGCTGAACTGAGAGCTGCCGCGCGCCGGGCGAAGGCTTCGCGTGCGGCTGGCGTTGCGCACGCCGATGGCCGCGCCACAGGCGCGCATGGGTTTTTGGGCCTTTGCCGCCTTCGCTGAGCGAAAGGTCCCATGGCCTGCGAGGCGCGCCTTAACGGTTCCATCGGCGCGGCGGGCTATGCTCCAGCGGGCGAATGGGCGATAAGCGGCCCTCAATCGAACACCGCGGCCGGCTTCAAACCATGTCATCCACGCCCGTCATCGCCATTATCGGCCGTCCGAACGTCGGCAAATCCACCCTCTTCAACCGGTTGACCGGCAAGCGTACGGCGCTCGTCTCGGACATGCCGGGCCTGACGCGCGACCGCCGCGAGGAGGAAGCCGACCTCGGCGGCAATCCCGTCACCATCGTCGATACGGCGGGCCTGGAGCAGGCCAAGCGCGGCTCCATCGCCGAGCGCATGCGCCAGCAGAGCGAAGCGGCGCTCGCTGCCGCCGACCTCGTGCTGTTCGTCGTCGATGCGCGCGAGGGCATCACGCCGGACGACAAATCCTTCGCCAAACTGGTGCGCGTGTCCGGCCGTCCGGTCATCCTCGTCGCCAACAAGAGCGAAGGGCGTGCGGGCGAGGAGGGGTTCTATGCCGCGTTCGAGCTCGGCTTCGGTGAGCCGGTCGCCATCTCGGCGGAGCACGGCGAGGGACTTGTCGACCTCATCCCGGAGATGCTGTCCGCACTAGGTCTCAAGTATCAGCACGGCGAGAACGACGCCGAGCGCCAGGCTGCAACCGCGCGCCCGATCCGCGTTGCGATCGTCGGGCGTCCCAATGCCGGCAAGTCGACGCTCGTCAACGCCATTCTCGGTGAGGACCGCATGATCACCGGGCCCGAGCCGGGCCTGACACGCGATTCAGTGCCGAGCGACATCGCGTGGTCGGGGCGCAAGGTGCGCCTGTTCGATACCGCGGGGCTGCGCCGCAAGGCGAAGATCACGGAGACGGCGGAGAAGCTTTCAGCCTCCGATGCGATCCGCGCCATCCGCTTCGCGGAGGTGGTGGTGCTGCTGATCGATGCGGAGCGTCCGTTCGAGCATCAGGATCTCACCATCGGCGACCTCGTCACCGAGGAAGGGCGCGCGCTCGTCGTCGCCGTCAACAAATGGGATCTCGTCGAGGACAAGCAAAAGACGCTCAAGGAACTGCGCGAAACGCTCGGTGAGCGCCTGGCGCAGGTTCCGGGCGTTGCGCTCGTGACGCTGTCGGCGCTGAGCGGGCGCGGTGTCGAGCGGCTGTCGGGTGCCGTGCTCGAAGCCTACGACACGTGGAACCGCCGCATCTCGACGCCCGATCTCAATCGCTGGCTTCAGGAAGCGCTGGCGCGGCACTCTCCGCCTGCGGTGAGCGGACGGCGTATCAAGATCCGCTACATCACGCAGCCCTCGACGCGTCCGCCGACGTTCATCGCGTTCTGCTCGCGCGCGGACGACCTGCCGAAATCGTATCTGCGCTATCTGACGAACAGTCTGCGCCAAGCTTTCAAGCTGCCCGGCGTGCCCCTGCGCTTCAACTTGCGCAAGGGTGATAATCCCTATGCTAAGCACAAGAGCTAGTGCGCTTTTTTGGATGTGTGCGGGGCGTGATCACTGGCCTTGGCACCGGTGCTGAGTTACCTTGGATTCGCGCGGCTGCTGCGGGAGGCGAAACGCGCGGGGCTTAGGGGCCCGGGGGTAACTCTAATGAGAAAACTGGGATCAATGGACAGGTGCTCACACGGCCGGGCGCGCCCGGTGTCACGTGCAGCAGGCGCGGGGTTGGCTGCACTGATGATGTTCGCGTTCGGCTCACCGGCCGATGCCTACTCGTCGCGCGTAAATTCTGCGTGCGAGCGTGACTACTACCGCTTCTGCGCGAAGTACTCCATCGGAACACCCGAGCTGCGGAGCTGCATGATGGCTTCAGGCCGTTCGCTCTCGCGCCGTTGCGTCGATGCGCTGATCGCTGCCGGTGAGGTGCCGAAGCGCTATCTCGCAAAGATGAAACGCTGAAGCAAAAGCAGCGCTGATCATGGGGCGGGGAATTACAGCGGGCGGGAGCAGCGGCGAACCCGAAGATGCCGCCCACTCCACCGCCCGCACGGACGACAGCCGCACGTCTGGCGCCGTTCCGGACTTCGATAAGTAGGAAAGCAAGTTGCGCGGCGCAAGGGCTAATCGGTCTTGCGCCGCAGCATCGAAGTTGCCAAGCCATGCGCGTCGTGCAAGGCAATGGTGAGCATGGCCAACGTGCGGAGTTTCCATGTCCGGGCAACACGCAACCGATCAATCACAACAGACGGAAGTGCTCTTCTATCACCTTGAGCAGCAGCCCCTGGAAAAGGTGCTGCCCACGCTGGTGGAGAAGACGCTGGAGCGCGGCTGGCGCGCTGTCGTGCAGGCGAACTCACCCGAGCGGCTCGCTGCCATCGACCTCGCACTCTGGACGTATCGCGAGGACAGCTTTCTCGCACACGGCACGGCGAAGGACGGACACGCTGCGGAGCAGCCCGTCTACCTGACGACGGGCGGCGAGACGCCGAACGGTGCCGGCGTGCGGTTTCTCGTCGACGGTGCGGAGGCTGAGGCCTTCTCCGGTTTCGTGCGTATCGTCTACATGTTCGATGGCAACGACGCGGACGCGGTGCAGACCGCGCGCGGGCAGTGGAAAGCCGCGAAGGGCGCAGGCTGTCCGGTGACCTACTGGCAGCAGAGCGCCTCGGGCAAGTGGGAGCGCAAGGCCTGATCTGCGCTTCGCCTATTTGCCTCGGAGGGCTGTTGCAGCGCCGAGAGCTGCAGCGCCGAGTGGTTTTCGCCGGTTTCCGATGCGCTCAGCGGGAATATCCGCGGGCCATATCCCTCGCAGACTTGACAGCGGCGGGCAGCGGGCGCTGATGCGGGCGCAATGAATTATCGCCACGCCTATCACGCCGGAAACTTCGCCGATGTCGTCAAGCACGCGGTGCTGACGCTCATCATCGAACATATGAAGCAGAAGCCCGCGCCCTTCCGTGTCGTCGATACGCATGCCGGGATCGGCCTTTACGATCTCACCGCGGAGCAGGCGCAAAAGACGGGCGAGTGGCGCGAGGGGATCGGGCGCCTCATGCGTGCGGATCTCTCGGCGGCGGCGAGCGCGGCGCTCGCGCCCTATCTCGACAGCGTGCGCGCGCTCAACCCCGAAGGGATGCTGCTGCGCTATCCCGGCAGTCCGCTCATTGCGCGCGACCGGTTGCGCGCCGACGACCGTCTCGTCCTCAACGAGCTGCACCCGGAGGACCAGGCTGAGCTCGCGCGGCTTTTCGCGCGGGACAGGCAGGTAAAGGTGATGGCGCTCGATGCGTGGACCGCGGTGAAGGCTCTGCTGCCGCCGCCGGAGCGCCGCGGCCTGACGCTGATCGATCCCGCATTCGAGGTCCAGGGGGAGCTCGACAGGCTCGTCGAAGCGCTGCAGCAGGGCGTCCGCCGCTTCGCGACGGGCACGTTCCTCCTCTGGTATCCAATCAAAGAGATGCGTCCCGTGGCCGCCTTCCGCCAGAAGCTCGCGGCGCTGGGGCTACCGAAGGTGCTGGCTATCGAGTTCATGATCCGCGGACCGGAGGATGAAACGCGCCTCAACGGCGCCGGGCTGATCGCGGTGAACGCGCCCTACACGCTCGCTGAAACCCTGCGCATGCTGCTGCCGGAGCTGGTGAAAATTCTAGCGCAGGGGAAAGGCGCCGGTTTCCGGCTGGAGGAGCTTGGGCACGAAGCCGCCGGGGTGCGGCAAAAGTGACCACTAAAGCTTGCCTGGAGAATCATTTTCCTCAATACTTCCGCCGCTCGGGGCACAATCGACCCGGCGGAGCCTAGAGATTAGCTTTTTGAGATCGTGGCGCATGTCGATCTCCCGCGCTTATTTCCCCCGCATTGCGAATGGTTTCCCGAGCTTTCCCCCCGGCGCGCTCTCAGCTGAGACGCGCCTTTTTTGTTGACTGCGCACGTTAGGAGATTTCGCGATGCGTCAGAGCGGCACTGTCAAATTCTACAACGCGCAAAAGGGCTACGGCTTCATCAAGCCGGACGACGGCGGCAAGGACGTCTTCGTGCATGTGACGGCGGTGGAGCGCGCAGGCATCCCCAACCTCGACGAGGGCGCGCGCATCTCCTTCGAGACCGAGCCGGACAAGCGCGGCAAGGGTCCCAAGGCGGTCAATCTCCAGTCGTCGTGATCGCTGCGCCAGCCGGGGTGGGCGGTCGCTGAGAGTCACCGCACGGCAACGATCCCCAATCATTTTGCAGCAGGCATGCGTCCGCGATGGGCAATGTCGCGTGCCTGCGGCAGTCTTCCGGCATCGTTTATAGTGATGTCCGGGAGCTTACCCATGATCAAGCTGTCCTACACGGCCGCACTTGCTCTTGCCCTCGCCTGCGCCGGCTTTGTCGGCGATGCCGATGCCAAGTGTTTCAGGAAATCCGCCTCCGGTACCGCAACTACCGTCGATGGCGCCAAATTCCAGGTGAAGGAAGCGATTCTGCAGTCGTTCGACTGGGGCGTCTGGGCTGCCTTCATGGCGAGCGGCGCCACGCCGGGCTATCGCGTCAGCACGCCGGTTTACAAGTGCTCGCCGGGCGGCCTCGGCTACAACTGTCGCGGCACCTCGACGATCTGCAAGACGAGCTGACAGGCGCGCACAGCCCGCGCCGGCCGCTTCGGATTGGAACGAATTTTCCCATTCCGTTAACGGTTCGCTGCGAACTTGAGGCCGATGATGCATTCGCACGACTCGGGCAAGAGTCGTGCGGGCGCTCTCCGTGTGCTGCGCAGCAGCGTGGTTGCCGGGTGACAGGTCTGCGTAAAATGCGGTCACGTGGCGAGAAATGCGCGCCCCTGCGGGGTTTTCAGCTATCTTCGACCCAATATCGGGGTGGATAGAACGATAAGGACTGAAATGATGAGCCTTTCTCGCATCTGCATGGGGGTCTTCGTGGCCGCCGGATTTCTGATGCTCGCCACCCTGAGCGGCGCCGGTGACTACCTGGCGCCGGGTGCTTCCGCTGGTGAATACGCCAAGAAGCGGAAGCCCGCTGCCCGCCGCGCGCAGAAGGGCCGCACCTACGCGGTCGAGCGTGGGTCCACGCCGGAAGAGATCGCGCGCTACTTCGCGCTCTATGGCGGCTACATCGACCCCTACATCAACCGGCAGACGCCCGGCGGACCGTTCGACAGCGGCTTCTTCTTCGACTCTGGCATTGGCCCGAACGGCGGCAATTCACCTTATATGAACTGAGGCCGTGCGCGCGATGTCGGCGCGCTGGCATTGTCCTACACACATGTTTGCTGCGTCGAAGCCTAGGCAGGACCATGGGGCTCCAGCTATAAGGCTTTGGAATCGGACAGATGTCTGCACCGACGGGGGACAATTCCATGCGCGCAAAGCCATCGCTCGTCTTAGCTACGGCGTTCCTGGGTGCCGTTGCGGCGTTTTCGGCGCCCGCGGATGCTGCGTGCAAGAAGTTCGGTTTCACGGTCAACGACTACGGCAAAGAAGGCCCGACCAACGACGCCAAGAACCTGCTCGACAAGCACATTTCCGAGTGGGCTTCGCAAAACGGCGTCGCCAATTATCAGACCGGCAAGAAGAGCGTCAGTTGTGAGCTCTTCCTCGATGTCATCCTCTTCGACGAATATACCTGCACCGCCAGCGCCACCGTGTGCTGGGGCGATGATGCGAAGAAGCTCGGACAGCAGTCGGCCGATGCGAACGCCGATGTCGCCCAGGACGGCGCGACGCCGCCTGCGCCGGTGAGCAAGGCTGCTGCGCTCGGTATTCCAGCTCAGCCGCAGCAGCCTGCGGCCGCGCCTGTCACCGGGGAGGAAGAGGGTTCGGAACAGGCGGACGCTGCGCCCGCTCCGCAAGCCGACGACACACCGGCCGCGATCGCCGCTGCCCCGCACGAGGCGGAGGCGGACGGTCCGCCGGTTGCACTCGACACGGCCCCCGCCGCTGCGGCGGTTGCCACGACGGCTACGGAAGCGCCGCCCGCCGCTGGAACAGCGGCGACCGGCGCCGCTGCGGCGGCCGTCGAAACAGGTGCGCTTCAGGCCGGCGCCGGTATGGCGGCGCCTCCGGCCGCACCGCATGCTGCGCCGGTGACTGCAACCCCTTCCGCCGAGGAACGGGCGGCCGCTGCCGCTGCGGCAGCCACCGCCGCTGCTGCGGCCGAGCGCGCAGCTGCCGCTGCCGAGACCGCAGCCAATGCCGCCAAGGAAGCTGCGGCGGCAGCCGTTGCTGCCAGCGCCGCAAGCAAGGCCAAGGCGTCCGCAACCGTTGCTCCGCTCGATCATACCGCCGGGGTGGGTGGCGCATCCGGCGCACAGTGAGGCTCTGCGAGCCTCTTGAGGTTCTAGAGCCGTTCCGGTTTAGGTAGACACGCAGAACGGCTCTAGACCATTGTTTGGTCGTGCTTCTTATCGGACGTGGTTCCTGCATGGCTTCGCCATGACCCGGTTCCCACTTTTCCGGAAGCACTCACTCTTGGCCGTGCTTCTTATCGGAAAACCGGTTCCCACTTTTTCGGAAGCACTCACTCTTGGTCGTGCTTCTTATCGGAAAATCGGTTCCCACTTTTCCGGAAGCACTCACTCTTGGCCGTGCTTCTCATCGGAAGACCGGTTCCCACTTTTCCGGAAGCACTCACTCTTGGTCGTGCTTCTTATCGGAAAACCGGTTCCCACTTTTCCGGAAGCACTCTAAGCCCCTGATTTCACAACCGTTCGATGCCCGCGCCGCAAGGTGCGGGCATTTCAGTTGCAGTATTTCGGTTGTGGTTTGGCCGATCTAGTGTATACCGAATTTATTCAATCGCAGGTTGATTATTGTTTTCGTGTCACATCCATATTTGACGGCCCATTTGAAATGGATCTCTGTCACCAGCTCAACGCCAACACGCTCTACGGCATTGCCCACGATAAGCGGATGTCCGAGGAGGACCGCAAGCGACTCATCGCGCAGTTGTTGAGCACGCTCAGCTGTGACGGGATGGTCGATGGGCGGTGCGGGCGGCAGAGGCTGTCCGACGTTGAAAGAACGTCCTCGTGACGTGCGACTGCGGTTCGATGCACTGCGCGCATCGTCGCCGTCTTCTCTTCCGTCCCGGTGCTGTCTTTGCAGTCGCGCTATTCGAATCGAAGCAAGCGCGCCGCGCATGCATGGCATGCGGCTTGGCGCGTGTTCGGACCGCGGCGCGAGCCGGGTCGAAGCTGGCGCATGCGAGCCGATACAGGCGATGATCCGGACGGCGCGTCCGGCGTAGAGCACGACTGCTTTTCTTCGAATCGCGATGCGGCTCTAGTTTTTTATCAGACCGGTGATCGACGCTCCGGCCTGGTAGGGTCCGAAGCGATCATGGTCTAGGCTTATCGATGCGATGCGGGCGGGTTTGGCCGCCGAGCGGAGCGATGCGGACAGAAGAACGTAGCTCCGGAAGAACGCAGCTACGGAACCGCGCGTTCCTGCCGTCGCTGCCGGCGACCACGTACGTGCGAGCGGGTATGCCCGGCGATGATGTTTTGGTGAGATGAGCGCGCCGATGTGCGCCGCGCTCCGCCCGCTCAGCCGGATTTGGCGGAGAGAAGAATGTCGGCGCTATCCTGGAGCACGGCGAGACGCATCCCGGCCGTGGCCGCGAGCCGCCACGTGTAATAGGCCTGAATTGTCATGGCATCGAGGGGCGGGGCGTGCTCGCCGGCGATGAACTCGGCGAGGTGAAGCGGCGCGCGGGCGTTGGTGCCGCGGCAGCGCACGAGAAAGCTCGGCGTCTCCATCGTGCCCGCCATCTGCACTTCGATCTCCCCGCCGCGCGGCAGGGCCGTGATGGCGCTGGCGACGAGGTTGAGCAGCAACTTCGCCTTGTCTTTCGGCATGTGGCCCGGCGTCAGGCGCCAGTTGAGCTTGTGCTTTCCCTTGCCGACAAAACCGCGGGAAATCTGCTCGGCGGTGCCAAGGTCGATCATGGCACCGGCGGAGCCCGCCGCACCGAAGGCGAAGCGGCAGAATTGCAGGCGCGCGGAAGCCTGCTCCGTCACATTGCGGATCACATCGAGGGCGTAGTTCTTCGCCTCCTGGTCGTCATCCTCGTCGAGGATTTCGAGACCATTGTAGATGGCGCCGACCGGTCCGATGACGTCGTGACAGATTTTGCTGGAGATGAGTGCAGCGAGTTCAAGGTCCGTCGGATTGGCACGCTGGCCCATCGATGTGCCCCCAAGTTGATTGTCGCAGATCGGAGAAGATGGAACGGCTATGATCCCTGATCAGTGCGGGGTTGCCCGCAGCAGACGGACAAGGGCCGCTTGCGAAGTGTTGTTGCCTTCTGTTACACGCGCCGAAACACCATGCAAAGGTCGCCCTGTATACTGCTTCGGCCCACCCCGCGAAGCATCCCTGGCGACTAGTAGCCAATGCGGCTCGCGCAAGGCCGGAATAACGAATCAAGGTACGAACGACGTATGAGGCTAGAGGATTACCGCGGCCTGGTCGAGGCATTGCTACCCGCAGTGCTGGCCGCAGGGCGCATCGAGATGGCGCATTTCAATTCGGATGTGGCGGTGGAGACAAAGGCGGATACAACGCCTGTGACCGCAGCCGATCACGAGGCCGAAGCGGTTCTCACGCAAGCGCTGCACGCCGTCGTTCCCGGCGTTCCGGTGATCGCCGAGGAGGCGGTTGCTGCGGGGTGCGTGCCGCCGGTGGAAGACGCGTTCTTTCTTGTCGATCCCCTCGATGGAACACGCGCCTTCATCAAGGGAAGCCCCGAGTTCACCGTCAATATCGGGCTCGTCGTGGGGCGCCGGCCCGTGTTCGGCATCATCTATGCGCCGGCGAGCGCGCAGTTCTTCGCAACGGTCGGTGCCGGCGAGGCCATCGAAGCCAACATCGCGCCGGATGCCGATGCTTCGGAATTTGCAAACTGCAACCTGCGGCGTCTCAGGACGCGCGAGCCGAACAGGGATGCGCTGATCGCTTTCGCGAGCCGTTCGCACGCGGCCCAGAGCACGGACGAGTTTTTGCAGCAGCTCCCGATCACCGAGAAGCGCAAGGCGAGCTCGTCGCTGAAGTTCTGTCTCATCGCGCGGGGCGAAGCGGATCTCTACGCGCGCCTTGGCCGTACGAGCGAATGGGATACGGCAGCGGGACATGCCATTCTCAGCGCGGCCGGCGGATGCGTGACGACGCTCGACGGCGAGCCGCTGAGCTACGGCAAGCGTGAAGGCGGTTATCTCAATCCGCAGTTCATCGCCTGGGCGCGCGAGCCGCTGCTGCGTGTTGCCAATGCGGGACATGTGCCGCAATAGGGCCACAAGGTACCGCAGGCCGGCCACACTTTCGCGACACTTTCCAAGGAAGGATTTCAGCGCGTTGGCGGCACGGCCGCCGGCCAAACGATGGATAGAACCATGGCGCTGACTATGGGCGCACGCCGCCTCTTCCTCATCCTTTCCACCCTTACCTTACTGGCCGCGCACCTCTGCTTCGTCCCGGAAGCCAGTGCGCAGCAGAATTCCTATGGTCCCTATTCGGGTGGCCGCACCGGCAACGACGCCTACGTGCCTCCGGCGAACGATGACTACGCGCCGCCGGCCGGCGACAGGCGGGCGCCTCCGGCCAACGATGCCTATTCGCCGCCGCCGCAGGGCGGAAGCGCCGGTAATGCCCCCTACCGGCCGGACGGCGCCTACAGCTCGGGCGATGATTATCGCCGCTACGACGACAACCGGGCGGCGCGCGCGCCGGGCTACGAGGAGCCCGCTCCCGGCTATGGCGAGCCCTACCATGCACCGGGCGAGCCCTACGACGGTCCGCGCGCGGATGGGCCCGACGATGGCGGGGGCTACTCGCAGAACGAGATCGTCGAGGCGGGTGGCCGTTTCTTCGGCTCGGTGAGCAAAGGGCTCGCCAGCGTCGTCGAATATGCTTTCCGCAAGTCCGGACGGCCCAACGGGTACATTCTCGGCACCGATGCGGGCGGAGCGTTCGTTGCGGGGCTGCGCTACGGGGAGGGCATCCTCTACACCAAGGACGCGGGCAACCATAAGGTTTACTGGCAGGGGCCGTCGATCGGCTACGATTTCGGCGGCGAGGGCTCGAAAACCATGGTTCTCGTCTACAACCTGCGCGATCCCTCACAGATTTACGAGCGCTATGCGGGGGTGCAGGGCTCGGCCTACGTGGTCGGCGGCGTGGGGATCCAGTACCAAACCCATGGCGATGTCACTTTGGCACCGATCCGGTCGGGAATTGGACTGCGAATAGGTGCGAACGTTGGATATTTGAAGTATACCCGCTCCCCGACGTGGAATCCGTTTTGAGTCGCCGCGCGGCTTTAATGGAGCCGCGGGTGAGAACGCGCGGGATGGAAGCATTGCGCAGGCAGCTGGCCAATCGGATAATCAGCCACAGGGGTCCGCATAGGACCGGTCAGTTGGGGTACGCGTTGGCTAGCCGCGCGCAATCGGGGACGCAGGCGTGATCACAATCGAGATGGTCATGCTGGCGGCGTTGGGCTTCCTCACGGCGGCCCTTCTGGCGCTGTTCATCGCCCCGCTCTATCGGCGCCGGGTGGCCCGGCTCACCACCGACATGCTGAAGCGGTCGATGCCGCTCACCGAGGCCGAGATCCGCGCCGACAAGGACCGGCTGCGGGCGGAGGCGGCCATCCGCATCCACAAGCTCGAGATCATGGTGGAGGAAGCTACCGAGGTTTCGGCCCGGCAGATGGTCGAGATCAACCGGCGCGATGCCACGATCAGCGAGCTCGAGGGCGAGCTTGCAGCACAGAGCACGGCGCTGGAAGAGCACGAGAACGCCCGGCGCGTGCTCGAGCAGACCATCATGGACCGGCTGCCGAAGGTGGAGAACCGCCTCGCCGAGGCGCGCAAGCTTCTGTTCCAGCGCGACCGCGAGATCGTCTCCCTGACGCAGTCGAGCGAGAAGCAGGCCCGCGCGCTGGAAGAGGCGACGCAGATCAACGCGCAGCAGACCGACGAGGTGCACCGCCTCAAGGCGGCGCTGAACACGCGCGCGGCACGCAACCGCGAAGGCTTCGCCGATCCGCGCTACGACGGCGAAGTTGCGCTGCGTACCGAGATCGAGGCGCTGCGCGCCAAGACGCGCGAGCAGACGGCATTGATCGCGCGGCTGCAGTCGCTTGTCGCGCGGGCGGGGCCAGCGGCGGAAAGTAGCGACGCAACGGCGTCGGGCGATGCGTCGCGTCCCGCGAAGGTGGTCGGCCGGGCCGGCAAGATGAGCGAGACGCCGGCGCTCAAGCCCGTCGATGGGCCGCCGGAGACGCCGGATCAGAAGACGCTGGCCGAGATCCGCCGCCTGAAGACGGTGAACCAGGATCAGGCGGCCGAGCTTTCGCGGCTCAAAGCTGCGCTCGCCACCTACGAAGCGGCCGATCAGGACGATCGCAGCGTCAAGGAAAGCAAGATCGCCATGAAGGCGCGGCTTTCGGCGATGGCGGCGCTCACCGAGGAGCAGACCGGCACCATCCAGGCGCTGCGCGCCGAGCTGGCTGCGGGCAACGAGAAACTGGCGCGGCAGGCCGCTTACTTCATGGAAGAGATGCGGCGTCTCGGATCGGTACCGGCGCCTCCGCGCCGGGCGCCGGAGAACGCGGATGCGAAACGGCCGCTCGCGGAGCGCATCAACGATCCGCGCGTCACGAAGCTTGTGCGTGCTGCCGGGGAGCAGAAGGCCGAGGCGGCGCCGGCATCGGCGGCAGCGCCCGGTCCCGCGCCTGCCGCTGCGGCGGGCCCGGAGAACGGGAACGAGGCTCCGCGCCGCGGTGGCGGGTTCCTCAAGGCGCTCGATGCCGCCGCGCTCGAAGCTCCGATCGAGCATGCGCCAGCCCAGAGCGCCGCCGGATCCGATGGTCCGGAGGTGAAGCGCGCGCGCAAGACGCGGTTGCTCGACCGCATCACCGGTCTCGACAAGAACTCGGCCTGAACGGCATCTCGGCGTGAAAGACGGGCGGCATGGGTATGCCGCGGCTGTCACGAGCAGCCGCGCCATGTGTAGCCGCGGCGCAGATCGATAGCGGCTTCGCTGAAAGTCAGCGGGGCCCGTGCGTGTCAGCCGGTCTGGGTATGGAGATTGAGATCGAGCGTCGGCTGCCAGTCGCTGGCGTCCTTCGCTTTGCGCACGCGACCGTCGAACTGAGCTCCCTCGGCGATCACGAGGTTCTTCTGCATGATGTCGCCATTGATGCGCGCCGTCGAATGCAACGCCACGGTTTCCCCGCGCAGCTGGCCGTTGACCTCGCCGTGGACCGAAAGATTGCGCGCGACGACCATGCCCGTGACCTTGCCGGTCTCGCTGATGGTGATGTCGTCGCCGTGGATGTCGCCTGCGACCTCGCCGGAGATGACGAGCGCGCTTTTGCAGACGAGCGTGATCCGCTGACCGACGATGGCGAGGTCGGGGCCGATGACGGAGGCGGACTTGGCGGGGGTCATCATCGAGGGAGCCGAGGTGTTGAGGTCGCGCATGGGAGCGGGTGGCATCGCGGGGCTTGGCGTGGTTGCGCCAGAAGGTGAAGTCGGTGGTTTTTGATCGTTGAATCCCCGGCCGAACACGACAGCTCCTCCTATGACTGGCCACCCCTGGCCGAGCAGAGCGGAGCATGTGGGGATGAGAGAATTATGTCGAGAAATCTATGTGTCCGAATGGTTGCTCCGGGGCGTCCGAGGCGCTTCGACTGGGTTTAACGTTAATGCCGGCGCTGCATGCCGCGCCGGGTTGGGCGGCGCACCCTACACCGTCGGCATCGCGCGGCGTCGATGGGTGCCGGCCTGATCTGCCGCACCCATCCGCAGCGTCGCCGATTTCAGACAGATCGTCTTACGATTTACAGACGTCGATCCACGACAGGCACGTGTAGCCGCTGCCATCCTTCTTGCACTTGTAGCGCTCGTTGCGGAGCGTATCGGTGGCGACCGGCCAGTTGCCGGAGAGCTGAGCGACGATTTCCCAGGCCTGAAAACGCGCCATGTCCTCGGTCCAGGCCCAGCCCTTGCCCCGCTTGGTGACGCAGCGAGATGCTGCATCCGCGGAGGAGACGTATCCTGCGACGGGCGCTGCGAGCATCCCAACCGCGGCGAGACCGAGCACGATAGCGACCTTTACTTTCATGGCATTACTCCTTGCCCATGCACTCTGCCTTCGGGCCTATGCCGGTCGACAGGGCGTGGGCAATACCGCTGCGGCCACACCGCCGATCTAATCATCCGACGTGTGATCGTTTTCCGCACGAAGGCGTGCCCCTGCGTTCACTCTGCAACACCTGGCGCCACGCCGCTGCCGCCATTCTGGACTCCTCTTCGCGCCCCCCCTAGACTCGTTCCAATGGAAGCGGGCCGGGGGGCGCGTTTCGAAAAGCAGTATGCGTCTGGGGGAAGTGCATGTCCGACGGCTCGGGGGAGATCGATATCAAGGCGCTCCCCAAGATGGTGCGCTGGTACAGTCCGGCGCATCTCGTCAGCACGGGCTGGCGCTCCGTCGTTTCGGAGATATTCGGACAGTACGCCGACCAGCGGATCATGCAGGCCACCATCGACGGCTTCGGTCCCGAGGTGGTGAAACAGGTCGTCGGCCGCTACGACTATTCGGATCTGCGCCACCTGAGTGACGGCAACGCGGTTTGGGTGGATTACATCGCCGACCTCGGCGATGGTTTCGATTCCACCTATGCCATGGCCTCGCTGGTGAGCGCGCCTCAGATCACCGTGGAGGGCGCAGGCACGCTGCCCGGCGGCAAGCTGCTCATCATGGGCGGCGATCAGGTTTATCCCTTTCCAACCCGCCAGGCGTACCGTGAGCGCTTCGCGATGCCCTATTCGACGGCGCTGCCGCCGTCGCCCGACGGCAACTGGCGCCGGATGCTGTTCGTGCTGCCCGGTAACCACGACTGGTACGACGGGCTCTCCTCGTTCGATCACATGTTCTGCAAGGCGCGCTTCGGGCGCGCGAGCGAGAACCGCATCGGCGGCTGGCTCTGCCCGCAGCACCGCAGTTATTTCGCAATCCGCCTGCCGCACAATTGGTGGATCTGGGGCGCGGACATCCAGCTCGCGCAGTATCTCGACGCCGGGCAGATCCTCTACTTCGAGGGTGTCGCCGAGGCGATGAAGCAGCATCCGACCGAGGCGCCGAAGGTCATCCTCTGCATCCCCGAGCCAAGCTGGAACTACAACAGGGAAGAGGGGCTCCAGGGCGAGGACAATCTCTCCACGATCACGAAGATCGCAACCGACGCGGGCGCGCGCATCGCGGCCGTCGTCGCGGGCGACCTGCACCACTACAGCCGCTATCAGTCGGCCGAGACGGGGACGAGCTTCTTCACGGCCGGAGGCGGGGGGGCCTATTTCTCGCCCACCCACTACCTTTCGGACACGCGCACGCTGACGGCGAGCACGGGCAAGAAGATCGAGCTCGATATCCGCTGCAAGGTGAAGGACGGCGAGAACACGGGGAAGCCATCCTGCTGGCCCTCGCGTGCCGAGAGCAGGCGGCTCAGTCTCTCGACGCTCGGCTTCCCGTTTCGCAACTACGGATATTCCGTCGCGTTGGGCGTCATCTACTGGGTGATGATCTGGATGTTCTCGACGACGCCCTACGGCAACATGACCGTCGGCGAGACGATGCTCTACGATCCAAACTTCCACTGGTGGCCCGGCATATTCATGCTGGCGCCGCTGGCCGCGGCGACGAACGTCATCCTCGGCATATGGTGTCTGGGATTATGGGCGGTTCTCTACGGATACGCCGACGGCGCGTGGGGCGGGAGGGTAAAGCTGCTGCTCGGCACGCTGCACTGGCTCGCGCACATCGCCATGATGGTCACGCTCTATTATGCGGTCTCGTATTTCTCGTTCTGGATGGTCGATACGGTGTGGCCGCAGGCGCGCGAAGTTCTGCAGAACCTCGATCTGCGTACCTCGCCCGACGTGCGTGAATTGCTGCGCACCATCGTCATTTTCCCGCTAACGATGATCTTTCTCGGCGGTATCGCCGCAGGTTTCGTGTGGGGCACATATCTCACCCTCAGCTGCTTCCTGGGCCTGCATTGCGATCAGGCGTTCGCCTCGATGGCCATTCCCGACTTCAAGAATTTCCTGCGTATGAAAATCGAGCCCAACAAGCTGACCATCTATCCCATCGGTCTGCGGCGCACGCCGCGCCGGTGGGCGTGGAAGCATGCCAAGGACCGTGGCCTCGGCAACGAGGTGGGGCCTGCGATCGTGCCGTCGCGGCCGCTGCGTCCTTCGCTGATCGAGGGCCCGATTGAAATTCGCGTGGGGGATTTGAAGCGTCCGGGACCACAAACGTCCGGGCCGGGAATCGTCTGATCGCGTAGCGCGTACGCCCGTGTGAACGCACGGGCGCTGGGGGAGAGTAAAAGCCTATGCAGGCGCGGCTTTCGATGCCCGCTTCGAAGCTCAAGGCGCACTACGATGCGATCGTGGTGGGGTCGGGCTACGGCGGCGGTGTGGCCGCGGCGCGGCTCGCCCGGTGCGGGCGCAAGGTGGCGGTGATCGAGCGGGGGCGCGAGTTTCTGCCCGGCGATTTCCCCGACGGCGTGGCGCGCGCAAGCGCGGAAACTCAGATCAACGGTGCGCACGGACGCCTCGGCTCGGCGACGGCGCTGTTCGATGTGCGCGTCGGCGAGGATGTCGACGTGCTGATGGGCTGCGGCCTTGGCGGCACGTCGCTGATCAACGCCAACGTCTGCCTCGCGCCGGACGCGCGTGTCTTCGAGGACGGCGCCTGGCCCGGCCCTGTGCGCTCCGACCGTCTCCTGGCGGAAGGCTTCGTGCGGGCGCGGCACATGTTGCGGCCGGAGATATCGCCGTCGGCTGCCAGCTACGAGAAGGTCGCGGCGCTGCGCCTCGCCGCTTCCGCCTTCGGGCGCTCCGTAACGCCGATCCCGCTGCACGTCGCCTATAGGGCCGGGCCCAATGCCGCCGGTGTGCATCAGCCGGCCTGCACGTCCTGCGGTGACTGTTGCGGAGGCTGCAACGTCGGCGCCAAGACGACTGTCGCCTGCACTTACATCGCGGACGCCGCCGCGTTCGGGGCGGAAGTTTTCACCGGCATCAAGGTGCTTTCGCTTTCCAGGGACGAGCACCACGGCTGGCGTGTGTGGGCGATGCCAGCCGATGCGGAGACCGCGCGCGGCCATAGGTATTTCATCACCGCGGATGTGGTCGTGCTGGCGGCGGGCACGCTCGGCTCCACGGAGATCCTGCTGCGTTCGGCGCAAGAGGGTCTGCCGCTGTCGCGCTGGCTCGGCAGCCGCTTCACCTCCAATGGCGATGCGGTTGCGCTCGCCTACAACAACGATGTTGCGGTGAACGGTATCGGTGTTGGCCATCCGCCGCGGGCGCAGGTGCCACCCGTCGGTCAGGCGGTGAACGGCCTCATCGATCTGCGCAATACGCAGGACGTGCGCGATGGACTCGCCATGTGCGAGTGCGCGCTGCCGAGCGCCTTCGCCGGAGCCCTTCCCGCGTTGCTCGCCCCCGCTGCCGCGGTGTTCGGCGAACGGGAGAAACGCACGCTGGGCGAGGGGCTCGAGGCGCTGGAACGCGCCGCGGGCAGTCTCGTCAAAGGCGCGTATCAAGGCGCCGTCCACAATACGCAGACGTTTCTCGCCGTCGGGCACGATGCGGGCAACGGCGTCATGCGCCTCGAAGGCGATCGTCTCGCCATCGCGTGGGGCAACGGCGCAAAGCAGCGCGTCTTCCAGCGCATCGAAACCATGATCAAGACGGCGACGCACGCGACGGGGGGCACGTACATGCGCAATCCCGTTTCGGAGCAGGCGCTCGGCGGCAACCTGATGACGGTGCATCCGCTCGGCGGCTGCACCATGGGCGAGACGCGCAACGGCGGTGTCGTCAACCATAAGGGACAGGTTTTCGACGCGCGCCCCGGTGCCGGCCCCGATGCGGTCCACGAAGGCCTTTATGTGTGCGACGGCGCCGTGATCCCGTGTCCGCTGGGCATCCACCCGTTGCTGACCATCACCGCGCTCGCGGAGCGGACCATGATCCTCATGGCGCGGGACTACGGCTGGGAGATGCGCGAGGACGCAACGCCGGTGCGCGCGGCGGCATCTGCGACCGTGGCGGAGAACGAGAAAACACGCACGCGCAACCTTGCATGGTTCGCGCGCTGGCGGCGGCGCAGCCCTGCGCCGGTCGAGGGAGAATAGAATGCGGCGCTTGTCGAAATCCGTCGCCGACCTCAAGCTTCGCTACGACGTCGTCGTCGTGGGGTCGGGCTATGGCGGGGGCGTTGCCGCTTCGCGTATGGCGCGCGCGGGCAAGCGCGTTGCAGTGCTGGAGCGCGGGCAGGAGTTCGCTATCGGCGACTTCCCCGACCGCATGATCGAAGCGCACGAGCAGTTCCAGGTGAGCCGTGACGGCGCGCGTGTTTCCGGTTCGCCGTCCGGGCTCTACGATCTGCGGCTGGGCAAGGACATCCATGTCTTCGTCGGGTGCGGTCTCGGCGGCGGCTCGCTCGTCAATGCCAACGTATCTCTGCCGCCGGACCCCCGCGTATGGGACGATCCGGTTTGGCCGCCGGAGATCGCGCAGGATCAGACGCGCCAGGAAGGTTTCGCGCGCGCAACGGAAGTGCTGCGGCCGGTGCCCTACGAGGGGCTTGCGCTCGACAAGCTCAAGGCGCTGGGGGTAAGCGGCAACGCGCTCCACCGCGATGTGGTGCGCCCACCCATCAACGTCACCCTCGAAAAGCAGGTGAACTACGCGGGCGTCGAGCAGCCCGCCTGCACGCTGTGCGGCGATTGCTGCTCGGGCTGCAACGTCGGCGCCAAGAATACGGTGCAAGTCACCTATATTGCCGACGCATTCCAGCACGGCGCCGAGATCTTCACGGAGATGCGTGTCACGCACGTGGCGCAGGAGCGCGGGCGCTGGCGCGTCTTCTTCGAGCCGCTCGGGCATGAGCGCGAAAAGTTCTCCGCCGCCGATCAGTCGATCACCGCGGATGTCGTCGTGCTCGCAGCGGGTACGCTCGGATCAACGGAGATCCTGCTGCGCTCCCGTCAGGCGGGGCTCGCCGTTTCCGATCAGGTGGGCGAACGCTTCACCGGAAACGGCGACGTGCTGGCGTTCGCCTACAACAACGACGTGCCGGTGAACGGCATCGGCGTCGGTGAGCCGCCGGTGGCGGAGACAGGTCCGGTGGGCCCGTGCATCACCGGCCTCATAGACCTGCGCGACACCGATCGGCTCGAGGATGGCATGGTGATCGAGGAGGGCTCGATCCCGTCCGCGCTCGCGCCAATCCTGCCTGCGCTGCTCACCATCGGCGGCGACAAGCTGGGCGAGGATACCGACCGCGGCATCATCGACTTTCTCGCGGAACGTGCGCGGCGGCGCCAGAGCCTGCTGTTCGGCGCCTATCAGGGGGCCGTCAACCGCACGCAGACGTATCTCGTGATGAGCCATGACGATGGCAACGGGCGCATGACGCTCGATAACGGCCGGCTGAAGCTCGCCTGGCCGAAGGTGGCGCAGCAGCCGATCTTCGAGAAGGTGGAACGGAACCTGCGCAAGGCGACGCTCGCGACCGGCGGCAACTACATCCGCAATCCCCTCACGGAGACGATGCTGGGCAACAACCTCATCACCGTGCATCCGCTGGGCGGATGCGTGATGGGGCGCGACCGTACGAAGGGCGCCGTCAATCACAAGTGCCAGGTGTTCGACGCCACGCCCGACGCACCACCGGATGCCGTGCTCCAGGGGCTCTACGTGTGCGACGGATCGATTATCCCGCGACCGTTGGGCGTCAATCCGCTGCTGACGATCACGGCGCTCGCCGAGCGGGCGATGATCCATCTCGCCAAGGATCGCGGCTGGGAATTTTCCGACGCGCAGCGCTACGACGCGCCGCTTCTCATCGCGGCGCCCGAGGGCCGCGAGACGACGCGCCCGGCAGGCGTCGAGTTCACCGAGCGCATGGCCGGCTACATGTCGAGCGCGATCACGCTGCCGCACGAGACGGCGGCGCGGCGCGGCAAGGAGGAGGGCCATAGCTGCAGCTTCACGCTGACGGTGATCGTCGACGATGTCGACCGGTTCATTGCCGATCCCAAGCGTTCGGGCCGCATCGTCGGCACGGTGGAATGCCCGACGCTGTCGCCGGAGGCGATGGAGATCTTCGACGGCAAGTTCAATCTGATGCGTGTCGACGAGCATACGGTCGAGACGAAGCGCTTCGATTATCGCTTCTCGCTCGCCGCGCGCGACGGCTCGGAATACCATTTCAGCGGCTATAAGGTCGTCCGTTCCGACGCGACGCTCGACCTTTGGCGCGACACAACCCGCCTCAACATCGACATCTCGCGGGGCGCGCAGGGGCAGCTCGGCCACATCGCGCGCGGAATGCTGGAGATCGCGCCGTCGGATTTCTACGTGCAGATGCAGACGCTGCGCGGAACCGGCGGGAGCAGCAACGCCGACCGGATGCGCGCGGTGGGCAAGTTCGGCACCTTCTTCAGCCGCGAGCTGTTCGATACCTACGGCGGCGTGCTGGCGCGCTCGGGGCGTTACGACGTTCTCAATCCGCGCAAGAAGCGCACCCTGCGCGTGCCGGAGCCCGAGGTGCATCTCGTGCGTACGGGTGACGGCAAGGTTCTGAAGCTCACGCGCTATCGCGGCGGAGCGAAGGGGCCGGTGATCCTCGCGCATGGGCTCGGCGTGTCGAGCCTCATATTCTCGATCGATACCATCGACACCAACCTGCTCGAATATCTCGTCGCCGAAGGCTACGACTGCTGGCTGTTCGATTTCCGCGCCAGTGTCGACCTGCCCTACGCGCACGAGCTGTGGAACGGCGACAACATCGCGGCTCAGGACTACCCCGCCGCGGTGGCGAAGGTGCGTGCCGTGACGCGCTGCGCGACGGTGCAGGCGATCGCCCACTGCTTCGGCGCCACCACGTTCACCATGTCGCTGCTCGCCGGCCTCGAAGGGGTGCGCTCCGCTGTTATTTCGCAGATCTCCACCGACTACGTGGTGCCGTGGTATCCGCAGCGGCTGCTCGCCTATCTGCGCGCACCGCAGATCCTCGAAGCGATGGGCATCGATGTGGTCAACGCGCGCGCGACGACGGCCGATCCGTTGCGCGAACGGCTTCTCGACAAGTTCCTGCAGCTGATCGTGCCGGTGCCGTGGTCGGAGCGCACGCACGACGCCACCAGCAACCGCATCACGGCCCTCTATGGGCGTCTTTACAACCTCGCCCAGCTCAACCAGGCGACGGTTTCCTCAGGACTGGCGGAGATGTTCGGGGAGGCCAACATCGAGGCGTTCCAGCATCTGGCGCTGCTCGCGCGGCAAGGGCGTCTGCTCGATGCGGATGGGCGCGACATCTACCTGCCGCACCTCGATCGCATGGCGCTGCCCATCCTCTTCCTGCATGGCGCGGACAACGCGTGCTTCAAGCCGGAAAGCACAGCCCGCACGGTGGAACGCCTCGCGCAGGTGAATGGGCGGCAGCTCTACGAGCGCCACGTCATTCCCGGCTATGGACATATCGATTGTATCTTCGGCAAGAACGCCGCAGCGGATGTTTTCCCGCTGATTACGGCGCATCTCGACAAGACGGCGGATATCTAGAGCCGTTCCGGTTTAGGTGGAAACGCAGAACGGCTCTAGACCATTGTTTGGTCGTGCTTCTCATCCGGAAAACCGGTTCCCACTTTTCCGGAAGCACTCTGGCTTCGCCGCTTCTCCCGCGCGGCATCCATGGACAGTCGTCCCGGCGAAGGCCGGGATCCACGCAAGTTTCGCGAAAGCGTGGCAGATGTTTCGTGCTGCTGCTCTGGGCAACGGGCATCGACTGGCGTGGATGGCGGCCTGCGCCGCCATGACGGCAGGAGGTGAGCGCTATGTCTTACCGGCACCCTGACAGCAGCCATAGAGGCGTAAACCCGCCAAGCAATGGCTGCTTAGAGCCGTTCCGGTTCAGGTGGAAACGCAGAACGGGCTAGACCATTGTTTGGTCGTGCTTCTCATCGGAAAACCGGTTCCCACTTTTCCGGAAGCACTCTGGCCGCGGCCAGCGGACGCGTTGAACGGTACACTGGCTTGATGTGCTTCGTGGGGCGGCCGCCGCGGCGCGATGGCATTTATCCAGATCGCGCCGCGCCCGGTCCGCTTCGCACACGGCTGAAGCAGCCGGCAGTCTAGAGCAACTCCAGGTTTTTGCTCAGCCCGATGACGCACGCTCCGGACCGATAGTCCGACGTATGCATGCCCTAGTCGGCGATGCGTGCCCGCTGGGCATCTTTCAGCAGTGCGCGAAACGCTGCGCCGGAAAGATGTACGAGACTCCGATGATCGCCGCCCTCGAGGAACACTTCGGGCTGCTTGTCGAAGCTTTCATCGACAAAAGCGTCGATGGCGTAGGCCTCGGGGATCGGCGGCACGGCGCCGATGTCGCAATCGGGAAACAGCTCGCCGATTTCATCCTCGTTCGCGAGATCGATGGGACACTCCAGCATCCGCTCGATAACGTCGAGGCGCACGCGCGCCGTTGCCGGTACGATCGCAACCACGAAACCACCTTCGCGCGTCAGCACAACCGCTTTTGCGATGCGCTCGCCGGGCACATGCGTTGCACGCGCGGTGTCGTAGGCGCAGTGCGTGCGCTTGTGCTGCTTGACCCGATAGGGGACGTGCTTTTCGTCGAGGTATTCCTGCAGCGTCAGTGCGATACCCATGGCTGTCCTCCTGCCATATTCGCGAGAGCGCTTATCCTGCGGCGCTTCGTGCGCCGCGCGGCTCATCGGAGACTATTCCCGCGGCAGAAGGCTCGCAAGCAATGGCGCGCCGGCGGACGATGTTGGCTAACCAAGCCTTGCGCCGCCGAGGGGACTTTGCCCCTTTAGCGGCTGATGGACCGAAGTTTTGGGAGTGCAACGGAGAAGGCTCGGGGAAAGCCGCGGCGCGGCACAACGCTCCCTGCCGCCTGCTGAACGGAGGCGACGCTGCGGCTGTCGACGCCGCTTCTTACTTGAGCGCTCTCTCAGCAGAGAATGGATGCTTCTCGGACGGAGACGCTCCGAAGCGTCCACGCGTTGAAGCGCGAACGCCTCAAGCGCTGGTCTTGGATTTGCCGGCGAGCGCCGCCGTGACGAGGGGAGAAAGGCCTTCTGCGCCGCCGTCCACGTACTCGTAGATCTGCTTGCGCATGCGCGGATCCCAGAAGCTGTGGATGTGGTTCTCGATGCCCTTCAGCGCCTCGGTGCGCGAATAGGATTCGAAGAAGGCCGCGATCTGGTTGGCCATGCGGATCATGTCGCGGTTTTCCATAGTGCGAGAGCTTTCCGAAATTCGTTTCACGAGTTGAGAATGACAACCTGCGCGCCCGCAAGCGAGGCGACGAACAGGCGCGCCTTGCGGGCGATGTCCAGAGCCAGCGCAGTGGGAGCCGATACGGTGACGAGTGCCCCGATGCCGTAGGTGGCGCACTTCTGTACGAGCTCGAAGCTGCAGCGGCTCGTCATCATAACGAAACCGGTGTCGAGATCGATACCCGCCTCGGCGATGGCGCCGACGAGCTTGTCGAGCGCGTTGTGGCGGCCAACGTCCTCGCGCACGAGGACGATGTCGCCGGCAAGGGTCACCCAGGCGGCGCCGTGCACCGTGCGGTTGAAGCGGTTCATCGTCTGCCGGCGCGGCAGCTCAGCGGCGGCCTTCAGCATGGCGGCCGCCTGAGGGCGTACGTTGCGCTGGATCGGCTCGGTGACGCGGACGACATCCGCGATGTTCTCGACGCCACACAGGCCGCATCCGGAGCGACCCTCGATGGATCTGCGGGGCAAACGCGCACTGGCGAGAGCTTCGGCCTCGACGGCGACATCGACGGCGAAGCCGTTCTCGACCGGCATTGCCAGCACACCGAGAATATCGGAGCGGGCCGACACGATGCCTTCGGCGAGCACAAATCCGATGCCAAAGTCGGTGAGGTTGGCGGGGGTGGCCATCATCACCGTATAGGGCTCGGAGTTGATCTGGAGAGCGACGGCGACCTCCTCCGGCAACTGCCAGGTGACGGCTGTCTCCCTACCCGCCGCATCGATGGCCACCGCGTCGACGGGCACGGAACACAGAGGTGCCGCGCCGGATTGCGCTGCCTTGACGTTATGGGTCATGGCGGTCAACGGAGTTGGCCAATGGAATTGCCGCGACGAGGACGCATGGCGCGCGAGATCCTTCAGGGTATGTGATGCTCGCGCGCCTGCACCTTATTCAGCGGCTACCAACGGTTTCTCGATGCGCTTGTTCTCGCGGTCGCGCTCTTCCCACTCGTCCTGCCATTCGGACTGACGGTTGGAGGGCGTGACCTGCACCGCTGTCACCTTGTACTCGGGGCAGTTGGTGGCCCAGTCCGAGTTCTCAGTGGTGATGACGTTGGCGCCGTTCATCGGGAAGTGGAACGTGGTGTGCACCACACCCGGCGGAACGCGATCGGAGATCTTGGCGCGCATCGTGGTGCCGCCGACACGGCTCGTCAGGGAGACCATGGAGCCGTCACGCACGCCGCGCATCTCTGCGTCGGAGGCATGAATCTCCAGGATGTCCTCCCCGTACCAGACGTTGTTCTCGGTGCGCCGCGTTTGTGCGCCGACGTTGTACTGGCTGAGGATGCGGCCCGTCGTGAGGATGAGCGGGAAGTTGCGGTTCGAGCGCTCGGAGGTGGGCACGAACTCGGTGAGCATGAAGCGCCCCTTGCCGCGCGTGAAC